>SDBT01000667.1_pt1 | contig 55080 bp, 91 predicted proteins | sample 2277101 | NCBI WGS metagenome assembly SDBT01 (sample SAMN10404973, study PRJNA504765) | marine sediment metagenome | isolation source: marine sediment core GS10_PC15, 103 cmbsf | place: Arctic Ocean: Southern Knipovich Ridge | collected 2010 | reverse complement strand
TTTAAAAGGTGATGATGTAACTAATTTACCGCTTGCTGGTGAAGCTAGATATCTAGCTATATTTGAATTATGTAAGCCTATTATAAAAGATCAACATAATCAATGGATCATAAAAGATGATAATCAAGTAAAGAATAAAGAAACTAGTATTTCTAACAATGATCTTGAAACTATACTGGGAAAGGGAAAATCTAATATAACATCATTAACATAAAAATAGTGTATATATACTAATATGAATATGTCATAATATAGATATCTATAATTAGGTGATGAATCTATGAAGAAAAAAATTAGTGAAAGTGATAAAGTTAGAATAGAAGCTTTTAAAAAAGCTGACAATGTAACTGATCTATGCAATATTCTTTCAGTGAAAAAAGGTAGTATTCCTCAAACTAGAACTAGACTAGAAGAAAAATATGGAATAAAATTACCTAGGTTTGGTTTAAAATCAGATAGAGATAAACAATTAAAACACCTTAAATTTGATACCCCATTTTCAGAAGATGCTGGAAAGTTCAAAGAAGCTTGGGGTCCAGATGAGTGTATTAAAAAACTAAGGGATATAGTTCATTCTGAACCTGATAGAGTTATCACTAGAAACTACTTCAGAGTTATCTCAGGAATCTCAGAATCAACCTGGGATAGATATTTTGGTACCTTTGATGAGTTCAAACGTCAAGCTGGGATCATTCTAACAAGGCCTCAGCATGCTTTAGAGCGTCACCTAGCCAAGCATGCAAGTCTGGATAACTATCGTGAGATGAACCTAGAACGCCAGAAGTGGGGTGATACATATGTCCGAGAGAATAATAAAAGGTTCAAAACTATCATTGTAGCCAGTGATCTTCATGATATTGAAGTTGATGAATTCTTCTTAGAGGTTTTCATTGATACTTGTAAACGTGTTCAGCCTGACATCATTAACCTAAATGGTGATATATTTGACCTACCAGAGTTCAGTAGATTCACTGTAGACCCACGAGTTTGGGACGTTGTAGGTAGGATCAAGTTCGTACATAACAGAATTCTAAGACCACTACGTGAAGCTTGTCCAGATGCTCAGATAGATTTGAATGAAGGTAATCATGAGTTTAGACTACTAAGGCATCTTTGTGACTCTACACCAGCTATGAAAGCTGTATTATCAGAACTCCATGGGATGACAGTTTCAAAGCTTCTTGGTCTAGAAGAGTTTGAGATAAACTACATAGCTAAAGCTGACATGTCTGCTTATCAAGCTAGAGATATTAAAGCTGAAGTTGGTAAGAATTATAAAGTATATTATGATTGTTTTGTTACCCATCATTTTCCCGAAGGTAAAGAATTAGGTATGCCAGGAGTGAATGGTCATCACCATAGACATCTAGCTACTACAATGTATAGTGAAGTATTTGGAAGCTATGAGTGGCACCAGTTAGGATGTGGTCATATACGAGATGCTTCATACTGTAATGGTGAAAAATGGAATAATGGATTTGCTATTAATCACATTGATGCTCAAGAGAAATATGTGAATATTGAGTATGTACCAGTTGGCCGTACTATGGCTTGCGTAGGTGGTCAATACTACTATAGAGGATATGAGGATGAAACAAGCTGAATTTAATGAGATGGTGATATCCCACGAAGAACATATAGGTAGTCTTCAACACCAGATGGATGATCATAAGAATTCTGATATACGAGATTTTGGTGAACTAAAATCGATTTGTAATGGTATAAAAGAAGATTCAGAGAAGGGAAGAAAAGAAGTAATTAGCCAAATGAAATATATCCTTGATGCTAATGCAGAATCTACTGATAATAAATATCAAACCAAAGAAGATAATGCACAAGAAAGACTCAAAACTGCTATTGAAGTAGGCGCATTATCCGGAAAAGTAGACAATTTAAAAACCACTATAGTAACAGGTATCTCAGTAGCTACAGGTATATTATCTATAGTACTTGTTGCTATTGAAATTTACAGGAGTATGCAAGGTGGCTAAACCAATATTGTACGAAGCAAATAAAGTATTGTATGGTAATTTTCTACACAAGGAGGTTGCTAAGTCACAAGATGCTACTGATCTACATATAGATAATACGCCATCACCTATGTCATTAGTAAGAGCTGAATATACAGCTAAAACTATATGCCAGCCTATTAGAGATCATTTTGGTATAGGTTACAGTCCGACATCCTGGTATCGTTGTGAGAAGTTAGAGAGAGCCATAAACTATGGATATTTTAAATTAACATGGTGTCCTAAATATGGGTTAGAACCTAATGAAGATAATTGGAAAATATATTTCGAACGTAAGAGTCATCCATTAGGTGGAACATGTGATATAAAACTAAGAGGTATACCGAATAAAGAATTGTATCAGTGGATAAAAGATAACTTGCAATATGATCAACTGATACTTGAGTTTCCAGACAAGCTCAATCCGTTTAGAGGTTGGGTACACGTATCTAGAAACATGCCTGATAGAATGCAAGATTTTATAATAGGAGCAAAATAATTATGGGATGGTTTAAAGCCTTAGGTAGTTTGTTAGGGATTGGTGGTGAGTACGTAAAAACTAAACAAGAGATTAATAAGATTAAAGCCAAAGGTAAAATAGACCTGGCCCAGACAAAAGTCAATGCTTCTATTGAACGTGCTAAGTCCGATGCTGATAGCGCTGGTGATCTTGATAGAATAGCTTTGCAAAATGTTGGCTGGAAAGACGAATTTTTAATGATTGTTATTACCATTCCAGCTATACTAGCTTTCATACCAGGTATGGATAAGTATGTAACAGACGGATTTAATGCCTTAGAGAAAATGCCTGAATATTATCAATATGCGTTACTAGGGGTATACATCTACGTTTTTGGTTTTAAACGAATACTTCTTAAAGTTCTACATGCTTTTATTGAAGCTCGATTTGGTAAACCTAAGACTACTGTTATTATTGATAGATCCAATGAAAAGAAAAGTCCACCAATGAGAAAAGTAATAGAAGATCCTGAAGATTTTTAAAGATCCAACCGCACCTCGAACGCGGTCCCCAGTTGACTACACATCTTTTTGGTGTGTAGTCTTTTTTATACGATTTATTTTTCTTAATGGTATAAATTCACTCATTAAATATTCTCCTTTTTCATTGTATAAATTAATTTTAAGAAGCTGTGCTAAACCATTGATATATAACTTACATGGATTAAATGTAGCTATCTTTTCATTTTCAAAAAATACTCTAACTGTGTATAATTCTAGTTTAGGTTGTAAATACTTTTCTAATCTTTTAATAAGATTCATTATTTAAACTATCCATTATCTGTTTTGTTGTTATACCTGTTCGTTCTTCATGTTCTTCATCGTAGTGTAACAATTTTTTCTTGGTATTACTAGCCCTAGTTACTAAATTTTTCATTTCTTGTTTATACCATTCACTCCCTGTTCTCATTATTTAACCCTTCTGCCTATCTCTTGATCAACTTGTTCAAAATAATCTAGTAGTTTTTCAAATGCATTACCATTTTGAATTATCTTCTTATCTTCATATTTATCTAATATGAGACGTTTAAACTCATCAGCTGCACCTTGCATAGCTGTGTGAACATCACTGAGTGAATTATAGTTTTCAGTAATATCATTATGTATGATGTAATTAGAAGCTAGTTGGGTAATAACATAATTCAACTCTGCTTTTGTTTTTGGATCTGTTAGACGAATTAAAACATTTAATTCACTTTTCAATGATTCTTTTATATGTGGCATATCAGTCTCCTAAATATAGTGTTTTTCCCAATATCTTGGTCTTGTATTGTCATGATTTGAAGATAACCACAACTCCTTAGCTTCTGTGTGGACGTATTCTTCTAAGAATATAATACGACGACATGATGTTCCCATTAAAAGTTTAGTACAAGTAATGCAAGGTGATACTGTTACGTAGCATGTCTCAATCTCATATACATCTTTACACTGAAGCAGAGCGTTCTGTTCAGCGTGTATAGCTTGACACTGATCTAAACCTTGACCAGATGGTAATCCAGCTCCTGTGCATCTATGTTCTTTGTCAATACAATGAGGTTGTCCAGATGCGACGCCATTATAACCTGTTGCAACTACATGACCTCTTTTGTTAGTCATAATACAACCAACATTTCTGCGAATACAAGTACTTCTAGAAGCTACTAATTTCACCATCTGTAAAAAATATTCATCCTTATTAGGTCTACTCATGGTCTGATCTTCCAAATATTTTGTGGTTTCATGTTGCGGGTATCATCTAAAGCTGTCATTAAATATTCAAAGTCATTGAAAAAAATCTTCGGTACAGATTCACTAGTTCCTTCTTGGACTTTTCCTCTACTTCTATAACAATCCTGTATTTGATCTAAGTTTTTAAAGTATATATGCGATGAAATACCTGTCCAGTATAGAGTTCCAAGTTCAAGTTGTTTCATATCTTCTTCTTTAATTTTACCAGTGCCAAGTCTTATGAGTTGCATATCATGGTACATATTCATAACCATAATAGCAACCATTGAAAAATTAAAAACATCATATGGAAATCCTAACCATGCATCACTTGATCTCATAATGGTGTGACAATTTAACTTATTATCTCTAATATTAAAAGTCATATTGATTGTGCATGGAATATCTTTAGATTTCTCTGGATTTTCTCTCCAAATAGTGAGTACAGCTTGCCTACTCATGTGATCATCAACAAGTGAATTAGCTACATAGCTAAACTGGCTTTTAATACGAGGTCCATAAGCACCAAAGAAAATTTCACCATCATCACTGAAATTTGAGATATATTTATTGTATGGAGCTATACCTGATACCTGATTGTCACCTGATAATATCCAATAAGCTTCAGCTGCTAAGAACTTATAACTCAACTTTCTAAGATCATTGTTCACAATTGGATTATTCATGTCCATATTAATGTTGTTATGAAGAACCTCAAGTGTATCCATACCACGAGGAGATACTTTCTTGCCATAATACATGATATTTCTAAGCAAACTATACCAAGCTTCAGTTGCATTACTATGTATTCGTTCTAACATTAACTAATCTCCTTTTTTTTTCAATATTGATATAAGTTGATATAACTCTCGTGATCTAAATCTCTTATGGTACTGTGGATGGTGTAAATGAACATGATTAAACTTATTAAGAAACATTGATTCATAACCTTCAAACCAGTCAAGTGCTTCATTTCCCAATGTTATAATTTGAATAGGTCTTAATCTATCAATGAAACTTCCATTCACAATTTCAGTACCATCCATAGAATTTACGTTTACCCAATACAAACCTCGTTCTGAAATTCCATTAGCTTCAAGTATTTCATTTAACCAAGCAGAACATCCACCTCGGTCTAAAGCTATAAATGGAAATCCATCTTGGACAGCATTAGTGCCACTTGATCTATCAGACAATATCAAAGTAGTCCGTCCACCAGGAGCAAATTCACCTATACCTGGACCTAAATTCTCACCATACATATCACGAAGCATTGATATCCTCTGTATTAAACTATCCACTGATTCATTTGTATAGTCATAAACTAATCCATAGAGACCAGATCTTTGTGCTTGTTCAGATTGGTTAACGTAATTAAAATGAACTTGTTTCAACTGATCAATTTTATTTAGGTATTCAATGTCCATTCTGTCTTTAAAATAACCTACACAAGTTTCAACAGGTGGTAAACAATAAACTACTACAGCTCCTAGACTTAAAGCTATACGTTCTAAAGATCGTTTTTGGTATACTTGAATCCTATCTTGACCACCACGCATTACTTGACCATAGATTGGTTCAGCAATCCACGAACGATCAAAAATTAAATCACTGTGAATAGTATTGTGATTATATGCATCAACCATAGGAATAAGATAATTGTACCAAAGTGTTGCATTAGTATCATTTAGGTAAGCATTATGGTGGATCATATGAGGATTCTGATACTTTTTCATAAGTTCATTAATGAGGGTAGTTTTACCAGCGCAATCTGGACCTTCTACTATTAATAAATTAGTATTCATTAGTCCTCCTGAGTAACATGAGATATTAGAATGCCTTCTATATCTGGTGGTACCCAACCTTCTGGTTTAATAATATCATATTTATTATTTCGTTTAGAGTCCTCAGGTCTCAAACATGGTACTTTAGCCATATTAGCTCTTTGAACTTCATCCCAAAGTTCGTGCCATGGTAAACCCATGAAAATAGCTGTACCAATAGCTACATAGACAAGATCAACTAGACCATCAGCGATACCAGACATGTCACCTTTTTCTGCAGCTTCAATAGTTTCAGATAGCTCTTCTGCTAAGAATCCTAGTCTATACTCCATAGTTTTTTTATCTAGAGGTGTAACTTTATTAGGCATTGGTAGATTAAATTTATGATTAAACTCAGCTACGTCTTCATACATACCTTTATCAATCATTTTAGTTATCTCCATCAGACAGCAACCAAGCATTATTGCGACTAGCATCTGGATACAATGGAGCGTAGAAACATGCTGCCACATCATTATCATAGAAAGTTCGTAATCTATCATAATCTTTTCGTTGTTCTTTCGTTAGTACTTTCTTAATATCATTACAACTTGCAAATGTACCCCATCGATCAACAACAACTAATTTAGCTTTTTTGAAATGGTCCATAAGTTCTTGTGCTTCATACTCATGGATATGATTGGCAGCAGCTGAACCATTGAATATCGGAGTGCTAAGAAATATCTTGCCACCTGGTTTAAGATGAGTCCTCATAGCTTTAAGAAGTTTCAAACCATTCTTCTTATCCATGTGTTCAATGACTTCAAGGTTAACTATGAGATCAAATTGTTCATCACCAAGTATCTTCTTATGATCCTTAATGAAGTTCACACCTGTGATAAACTCAGCCCACGGACGATTAGGTGGATTCTTGATTTCATTATAATCAATACCTACATAACGTTTTGGAAGATGTGCTATGACACCTGGACCACCAGCAAGTGATTTAATAAGTGGAGTATCTTCACCACAACCGACATCGAGAACAGTCATTCCGCGTTTAAGAAACTTCTTGACAAATCCCCAACGGAAATAATGAGCAGCATAATCACGATGAACTTGATGACCATGACTTTTTGCTGTGAGACTTGTGTTATCAAACTCACGATCTTCAACAACTCTTTTTGATCTTGTATTTTGTGTCATTATTTTGCTCCTTTGTTAACTTTGTTAATGTACCATTTATAATATGAATCTGGGATATTTCGTTCTGGGAATGATTTACGTACTGAATCAAGTGTTTCACCACGATCGCATCCACCATTTATAAGTCTGATGAATTCAGAAGATACTGACATACGTTTACCGTCATCATATCGTTTTACATTAATAGATTTTTCTGTTTGTCTCTCTAATGGTGATTTGAGAAGACTACTAGCTTTAACTGTTTTCTTTTTTATGATTTTCTTTTTAGACATATTCTTCTTTGAAACTCGTTCTTTGGTTACTACATTGGTCACAACTTTCTTACCACGTTGTATTTCAGTGAAATCATTTTGGTCCATATGTGTTATCATTTCCCAAACGCGAACCATACCTCGACTCAATGTATCAAATTTCTTGAGTTCATAACCTTTATGGTAATTATTATAAAGATTTGTTAGTTGCTTATTAGAGAATTCTTTGAGATCTAACTCATCACCAATTGTAGCAAAGTCAAAGTCATGCCCATTAGTTGCGTTCTCAGCATCTTTATGTGTCGAATATATTCCTCTGATAAGAAGTCTATCTTTGTCTATTAAATATACTATTTTATCACTCATGATACCATACCTTTAACATTATGTTTAGAATTAAAAGATTGAGGAGTTGTAACAGCTCTTTTAAAATCCCAACCTTGATAAATTCTATTATATAAACAACTGTACGACAGACCATATGTTTTTGCCCAGTGTTTAATAGTTTTGGATACTCCCCCCAAAGTAAATTCATTATCAAAACGTTTAGGTAAGTGGCGACTAACTTTTCTAATTTTTCTAGTTAATGCGTCCTTAACTGACCAACCATCATGAAGTCTTCTTGATATTATTTTACTATTTATTCCTAATTCTATTGCCCATTCACAAATACGCTGTGATTTACCATTAAATTCTAATATTCTCATATTAATCTCCTATATAGAATATGTAAGTTGTATGTATACCAATGAGCCACCAGTATTAGCTTCAACAGTAGGGAAAATTCCAACTACTACCATACAAATAATAAATAATATTAATTTCATTTTTGATAACTCTTCCATGAAGTTTTTATCCTCGTCGTTGTGTATGATTCATTATATCATAGTTTTCACTTATTCTATATAATAAATTTGTATATAGGTAAATATAACCGTACAATTATATCCATCAAATATAACTATACAGGTACATTACGTTTCTTTAATATACGAGCTTTACACAACTCTAAAAATGATTCTTGATTAACATCCTTACTATCTAGAGCCTCAACTATAATCTCATCTATAGTATCTATCATAATCAGATGATAGAGGAACACAGTTCCACTCACACCATTCCGCCATATTCTCTTGATGAATTGTATATATACTTCAAGATCATAAGTTAGAGAAAACCAGATGACTGCTCTACCCACTTCCTGCATATTCAAACCATGTGATATGGTTGAAGATTGAGCCACAAGAACATCAATTTTTCCAGCATTCCACTCAGCTACTAGTTGTCTATTATCTTTCTTTCTATCATTTATAAAGACTACTTTTCTACCTATATTTTTCAATGCTTTTCTTAACCTAGTTTCTTCATGACCATATTCATAGGCAACAAGTGTTGGTTGACCTGATAACTCTTCAAGTAAATCTTTCAACGCTGTGATTTTTGTATCATGAATCTCATGAACTTTTCTATCTTCATCATATAAAGCTCCTCCAGCTAGTTGTCTAAGTTTACCAGTTAAAGTAGCACCACCAGAAGCTATGAGAACTTGGTCACCACAATATGTAATAAATTCATTTTCTAATTCTTGGTAAACTTCAGCCGCCTTTTTAGGTAATTTTAAATTAATAGGAACTGTAACTAATGGAGGTAAATCAAGATAATCTTTTGCAGACATTCTAGTAACAAGTGACTTTATAGCCTTATAAATCTCTTGCTCACCACCATCTTTTAGTTCATAAACACTATACTCATGTTCATCTCTAGTTTCAACTTTAAAAGAATTGAAAAACCTATTTCTAAAATGAGTAATGAATCTTCCTAATGATTTACCCTGATCTAAAATGTATATTTGTGAGAATATATCCATTAGACCATTAGGAATTGGTGTACCAGTTAAGATGTTTCGTCTGGCAAATCTGTGAATAATTCGTCTGAGTATTTTAGTTCTACCAGACGACCAACGTTTAAACTTTGTTGATTCATCTACAACTAAGATATCAAAGTGATGTTTTTTCAGATGTGGTTCTAACCACTTTAGACCTTCAGGATTGATGAGATATATATCAGCATCTTCCTCAATTAACTTATCTTTTTTAGGCCCATGTAATACCACATACTTAAAATCGTAATTCCATTTATCAATCTCATCAGGCCAAGTTACCTGTGCTACACGTAATGGTGCAATGACTAAAGCTTTTGATGCAACTTTACGTCTGAAAAGTATTCTGAAATATTCTAATACGCATAGTGTCTTACCCATTCCTGGATCCATGAATAGACCAAAAACCATATTATTAACAAGAGAACGAATAGCCTTCTTCTGATAATTATAGAATTTTATTTTGCTTGGCGGCAGCGGTTTCTTTTTCGTATATTTCGATGAGCGTTTGCCACTTGTAAATGACGTAGACATTGAATCCTAATCCTCTAATTATTTTATGACGATACTCTTGAATCTTAGTAGGTTCTTTTCCTACTTTTTTAAACTCAACAAAGAAGATAGTTTTGTAAGGACCCAAGACCAACCTGTCAGGAATTCCTTTGAAACCAAATGCTTTAAGCTTGACCATGATTCCGCCAAGTTGTTTAAGGCGTCGTTTAGACTCTCCTTCTGTGTAACTTTCAAGCATGTATCATCCTCATCAAATATACAACCACACCAATGATCTCTTTTATAACCAATGAAATTTTCATGGCAATCAACAAATGTACATTGATACCGTGTATTCTCCTGATCCATTCCAGGATATAGTTTACACCTTTTAATTAACCCTTTGTGCATGTTCCACCGTTCTTTTTATTTACAGGACAACGGCTACACCACTGGTTTGGTTTAGGAAGAAACTTCTTATCATGAAACATTGGTCTTGTTCTATCATACCATAGCTTTTTTAATTCAGCAAACTGATCGGATGATACTTCTCCTGCATCTTTTTTTATTCCGTAATCTAAATACCACAATTGACCAACAGCTTTCTCCACTCCTTCATAAGCCGCAAATATAGATGTGTTGTATAGTTCAATTTGTTTATCATATCCGTCATAAGCTTTACCAGTTTTAAAATCAATAACTGGAACTACAGGTCCACTTATATCATGAACATCAATTGTTACACGTAACCATACTTTAGGATGAAAGTAATCACTGATTAGATTCCAATTACTATCAAATGCCCATCTCTCTTCAGTTATAGCTTTATTTTTTCTAAGTTGCTGCATCTCTCTACTAAACTTTTTATACTCAACTGGTAAAGATTTAATATCACCGTTTAAATAATCCTCACCAAGTTTATGTATTACTTTACCTCGTTCCATAGCTGGAGAAGTTATAAATGGTATAACTTTCTTTATTGTTACTTCATTAAATTTATACGGACATTCTGTATATGAATTGTATCTTGACATTGACCAAGCTTTTACACCATTACCTGTTTTAGACATTTAGAATGTACCTCCTTTTTTCTTTACACCTATTTCTTGATCAAACTTTATATCAAGATGTAATGATTCACCTAAATCTTCCCATGAGTAATCTATTACACCTTCAGTGTTTCCAGTTCTTCTTGCTATGAACTCTTCAAACATAACTTTATTAAATTTTTTATGATATGGAATAGTGAGGTACGTAGACTGTTCTTTTTCATCCACAAGTAAATCATCATTTTGTTCGAGAAATACTAAGTTAAGTTTTATTAGACGAACTTTATTACTTGTTATCTTATTAGAAGATCTTCTTTTTTTAACAGCCATGTTTATCTCCTATCTTTAAAAGGTTTCATCTCACCCCAGCTCTTAGAGCTATACTCACCATCTGATAATAACTGAACATCAAGTGGTACTGATTCCATACACTCCATCAAAGTATGCATCTCATCTTTATATGTTTTCTTATCAGCATTTGCTATCAATTCATCATGAACTGTTAGTCGAACATCAAGACCAGCTTCACTTGAATTTATAATTGCTTCTTTTGTAATGTCAGCTGATGATCCTTGAATAAGATAATTAAGAAGTTTGTATTCAAACGTTCTCATGCGTCCATTTATAATTGCTGGTTCCTCAACAAAATATTGACGACCACCCCACGTTCTCAGTGGTAAGTATTTTCTAGCACGTCTTTTTAAATCTTTGATGAGATCATCAAGTCCTGGAAAAATAGCTAGATAAGCCTTACGTAAAGTCCTAGCAGTCTCTTCATCACAACCAAGAAGATTCATTAATGCTTCAATACCCATTCCATAGAGAATACCAAAACCTGTATTCTTAATGGGCTTACGAGGATAGTTAGAATGAAGTAATGCATTTATCATATTCTTTGCTAAATCATGGACGTCCATCAATGGATCATCATTGTAAGCTTCAAGTAATGGACCATCTTCAAAATGACCAAGCACTCTTAATTCTTGTTGTGAGTAGTCTCGTCTAATTAATATTTTACCTTTATCTGGTATAACATAATTACGCATTATAGGTAACATGCTATATAAATCAATAACTTTTTTTGAAGATCCATCTGGTATTTCTACTTCTTTTGGTATGTTTTGAAAATTTGGTGATGAGCTAAACCTACCCGTACGAGTTCCTTGACCTCCTTTAATTCTTTCATTGTGTGATCTTACTGAATTCCAAGATGTGTATATTTTACCATCAGACTCCTCAGCTGTTATTAACCAACCTCTCATAAAAGTTCTGACATTCGTAGCCAATTTACTTCTTACTTTTAATATCTCCAATAAATATGAATCATTAATTACTGCTTTTAAATTATCTTGTGATGTTGATCGTTGTCCATTAGGATGTGTTCTACTTGGTGCTGTGAAAATAAATCCATCTACCTTACCAGCTTTTTCTAAAGCATCTGCAAATTCTTCACCTTTATCTACACTGAGACTTTTTGGAGCTTTTATAATTTTCCGTATTTTACTATCAATACGATCCATTCGTTCTTCACAAATATTAATATCTTCTTTCAATCTTTTCTTATTAACACTAACACCTTTCTTTTCCATTTCAATAAGTATTGGTATTAGTTTTATTTCACGTTCATAAGGTTCAATCATATTAACTTCAGGCCTGTTAATGTATTCCCAAAAAAACATAAATAATTTTAATGTTCTTACTACATCACCTTTTGCGTATTTACCTACAAGTTTTCCTGGAGCGTAAGCTATAAAAGCACCGAATTTTGAAGGCGGTATTTTAAAATACCCAGATGGTTTCTTATCTGCAATTTGTATCCTACCTTGACCACTCTTTTCAGATGTAAATATATGTGTTATAATCCATTCTTTTACCTGGTCTTGTTCTTCTGGTGACATGTTCAGCAACAAATTTGCTAATGGTTTTAAACTTAGTGATTTACTATGAGGATTGTGCAGAAACGCAAGTATCATTGTATCATGGATTCTTTTTTCTGGCCAAACCCCAAGATGTTTTAAACCAATATACAGACCATGATTTCTAATTGTATTTGATTTTTTACCACAATGCTCAGCTCCTACTTCAAGATCAAATTTAGCATTATGGAATACGATTTCATATTCCTTATAAACTTGTTTTAACCGTTTAATCGCCTGTGCTTTTGTGCAATTGTTTTCAATAGGGTGCCCCCAAGCTAGATACTCTGGTCTTTTACCTTTGATCTGAATCGCAACTCCGACTGGGAGGGGAGGATACTCAGGTCGCGACTCTATACCTTTAGTCTCAAAGTCAACCGCTGCTAGCTTGGGGATACGCAAAAGTATAAACCTTAATACTTAGGTTTACGTTTAACAGGAGCTTTCTTATGCTCAACTGCTTTCTTCACTACTGCTTTTTTCTTTGGTGATGACTTAACTTTCTTCTTTCCAGCCTTCTTCTTTGGTTCTTCTTCACGGACTGCCAAGTCAATTGGAGCATAAAGCTCTTCATTATTAAGTTCACGTTTCTCCATAACTGCCATAGCCAAAGCTGGATCAGAAATTTCATCAATGAATTCAAACTTAACAATTGGATTGTCATGATCTTCATCAAATGAAATACGAGTAACACAACCATAAGGCATAATCTTATGAGTTTTCTTAAGTTCAGAGTGATACTGTTTCCAGTTTGTAATACCAGTTGGTGGTATCTTAAGAAAACAAACACTAGCCTGACTTGGATCATCACAATCAGCATCCATTAAAGCTAGACGACGTCTGTTCTTACAATGTTTACCTTTACCAACTTCAGCTGATTTGAATTTATTATAATGACAATCCTCACATGATTCAGATTGAGGTTCAGGTGATGTTTCATGTGGAGCCATTTCTCCTTCTTCTGGTGATACAGCAAAGCAGATTGGTGGAGATGGATTTTCAGGATCCCATAATGCATCACCATAATCAGCATTTTCAAATGCGTAGTCGAGGATTACCATATTTAATTCTTGTGGTAGAACCTCATCACCAATAGAGAACTTATTACCTTTGGTACTGAGATGTATACCACCAGATACAGATTCACGATCAGAATCTTGAATCATATCTTGCTGTTGTTGTGCTTTAAAATCCTTAATGGACATTAAAGCTTTAGATGTTGATTTCTTTTTAGCCATCTTAAAACTCCTATGTTAATTAATACTACGCTTTAGTTATACTATATTTAATAGTTTCAAATATTTTTAAACCAGGTAACAATTTCTTTGTAGGATTTCCTTTTCTGTCAACCATTCGATCTGTAATTCCTTTTTGACTAAGTTTCTTCTCATAGCAATCGAATGCATCATTTTTCTTAACCCAAGCATTGAATATATCATAATCATCTACTTGAAACTTTTCAACAGGTTCAATCTTCAATTTACCTATTTTACCTATTGCTCCATCCAAATCTGACTTCTTGAATTTAGCTTCCATTTCATCATTCTTTTTACTGATGATTTTCTTAAGTCGTGAAACCTCAGCATTTGCAGCTTTAAGGTCTACACTTTTAAGTGTATAAATCTCATCAACATACTTTCCAATTGTTTTACCAGCCATTATATCATACTCCTTAGATCTTTACGTTTTTTGTGATGTGGTAAATGTTTTATAATTCTTTTCTGCGTTACTGAATTACATGATAATGAACCTTCAATGAGTTTAAAACGCACAATATTTTTAATTACCTTACTAGCTTCTTTAAGTTTAGCTTCATACTGAATCTCATCAGCAATTACATTTTCACATTTTTCCTGTGTATCATATATAACAGTTTTAATATGCATTCTATTTGTATCACCATATTGAAACATTGCAAGTAGTATAAATAATTTAACCATGTTAACCTCCAATGTATCCTATATGATCCTCAGGATCAAGTATAACTAGTTTTCCATAAAGTCTTATAACTAATTCAGCGTCATTAATATTAACACCTTCATCACTGTAAACCATCATAATTGAATATGGTTTTGTAATATACTTACTTCTGTAAACATAATGAACCCTATACGTTTCAGTATGTATTTCTCCAGAAAGATCTATACTAATATGATGTTCTTTTTCAATATGGTCAGTAATCATTTAACCATCTCCCTAGCATATAGCATCAAATCTTCCTCTATTTTTTTAGCAGATTCTAAAGTAATTAATCCCGCACAAACTGGACACATCCTTTTATTATTCTTACTTTTCTTAATCTGTTTTTCTAATTTGAACACATCATCATTATCTATAACATTAGTTAGTGTTATTGGTGTTCCAGTATCTAAGACAGCTTTTATTAATCCATTACCTCTACCACTTCTGTGTTCACCTAATCTTCTGTCAAGATTTGTGGTAGCTCCTAAATAATGCTGAGCACCTTTATACTTTTCATCAAAGTGAAGAATATACACAAAACCTTTCATAGGATTGTCCTTTGTCAGAATTATTAGTTATACCATTTTTAGTATCAGTAGATAATTTATGAATTTTATCTAGCCATTTGACAGCATTTTCAATTGTCCTACCTTTACCCATACCACGTAAGAAAGCATTTTCTAACCTCTTACACCAAGCTGGATGACGCCCTATGCATTCAGGAAGAAGATAAGTATCATGAAATTCTCTTGTCATCATACTCATCTGACTACCTTCACATCACCATGACCTAAACCTTTACCATTCATTTGAATTCTAAATGATTCCTTTTTAGCTTTATTAATACCTTTACATGATCCATGCGCAAAGTTTTTCTGTGTACCATCAGGATAGATAATTAATCCACCTTTTCGAGTATGCACTTTATCAGTCATTAGTATTCTCCTCAGTCGTTAAACTATACATTACCATAGAGAACTTTAAAAGTACATAGGTCCTATATAATAAAAAATTATATAGAGTCTTTATTTGGAAGTTCTTTAACATCCCTATCATCTTTTTCAATTGATGGTATATTAAACAACCAGTGTAAAGCTCCTAAAGTACCAATGCTTGGGTCAATTTCCTCATCTTTCGAATTTTTCATTGGCAAAACAATTTTAGTGATAATAGGTACATCAACTTTTGTGTTCAACATATCCTCATATTCTCTAGTGAACTCATCATGGTTCTCAGATGTTTCTGGAACCCAAAAACCACCTCCAAATTTCTCTTCTCTTTCCTCACCAAGACGCTTAACTAGTTTATTACGTTCACCATAAAAAACATTAAGATGCTTTTCAACACTGTTTATAATCAAACCTATTTGCATACCTACTGTTGATCTAGGTTTTAAAGATTTGAGTTCTCCTAGAGCTTTAACAGATACTTCTAAATCATCAATTGAAATTTTCATATTTATCTCCTAGTATTTTTTGGCTTTTCCACCAGTTATTAAACGAAAAGTTTTGTCAGCACCCTCATAGTGATCAACTACGGTTTTATGGTTAGCTGAAAACCATTTTTCTTCATTACGAACCACCCATAATCTTTTTACACCTTCAGTTGTTCTAACTTGTTTTTGTCTAATGTTAACTCTTCTTAGAGCTTTTGACAAAGCTATTCCAGTAATTTTCTTTTGATTCTCTGGATCTATTAAAATAATCAGTTCATCTAACGTCCAAAGATCCCTTTTAAGTTCCTTACCAGCTTTTCTTAAAATAGAATCTGGATGATTTTTTAAAGATCTACACCACAGATCAAGATCACTTGCTGATAGCGAGATCATATCACTTCGATCTTCACTTTCAGGAGCTCGTTGTTTGGGGTTAAAATTCTTACAATTTATATCATGTTTTAGATAGTGAAATAAAGAATTAATACCAGAATCAGATCTATACCAATCATCATATTCTTTATAGAAACTATCAGGAAGTGGTGAGCTTCTTATCTCATGAACAAAAAATCTTCGATCGAATACTTCTAAGAACATAGCATCAGGATGATTAGATGTAAATAAATAATTAATACAATCTGGTAATTGATACGCAGGTTGAAACTTCTCATTGATATGAACAGACTCACGTGTAATTAATTGTTTAATTCTATCTGAATCTCGTCTCCTATCACTACCAGTAATTTCATCAGCCAATATAAATTGTTTGTTCTTTGACCAACTATTAAAAGATGAATGTAATTCTTCTTCGGTTAGTAGTGCATAATTATCACCATAAATTCTACCTAGTGTCATACCTATAACTGATTTACCAGTACCAGTATGGAGGCTGATTAAAAGTGTAGATGTATACATTTTTATACCAGGATTCTGTATAGGGTACGCGCACCACTGTTCAAACCATATTCGCTTTTCAGGAACATCTTTAAAAATATAATCGAGTAATTTATCCCATGGTTTAATATTTCCTTTAACTGGAGTAGCACCCCATTTTTTCCAAACATTATATTCATTATCACCACATATTAAATCTCTACCAGGAGAATATGTTAATTTTTTATGCTCTCGTCTTGATGACCATTTAAGCCACTCACTTGCTGCATTAACAATTGTTATATCATCATTAACAGGATTCTTTTTTATGTAAGTCCTATTAGCATAAACCATGCCAATCAATAATTGCTTATTAACCATCATTGAATCTTTGAAAATATAAACTCCACTTGATGCATTTATATATGCTAATTCATCATTGAGTTTCCAAAGTTCTATACTATCTAGAAATTCTTCTTCTTCAAGTGCATAAAAATCTTCTAATGAATTTGTTAAAAAATAATCATCAAGTCCTATTTTATCATCACTTTCAGGCAACCAAATAAAACATGGTTTAGCACCTAAACTTAATAATTCAGTTGCTAAAGCATACATTGCCTGCATCACGTTCATGTTTGTCTTTAAATCATTATCAAAGACAATTGAAACTTTACGGTCTTTCCAATTAAAATTATCAAATTCTGTTAGATGTTTAAGCTTATGCTTCTTAGATCTCCATGACCAAACACCACCTAACCCAATAGTTATTAAACCCATTGAACAAGCTTTAGCCGCTTTTTTCTCACCTTCAGTAATAATAATTTCGAAATCTGTATCACCAAGTACACTTTCCCAATCTAAAAATGGAGAAAAATATAATTGAGGTAGAGTATTAGTGAGTTGGTAATATTTTTTTAACTCAGAACCAAATGCACCTTTAGTATCAAGAATTCGTAATCTTTGAAAACCACTTAATTTACCACCTAGAGTAAAATAAGGAATAGAATATGCAATAGCATTATACTTACCATTGGTGAGCTTGTTGACTTCATGAGGACTATGTGGCTTTACTTTTAGTTGTTTAATGTCTAATTCATTAAAACCACTACGAGCTAAATCATTCCTCATTAATTCCTTAGCATCGTTCTTTGTCTTTTTCGACGACATTACTAAACCCCATTATGAATAATATCAATTGTCCAGTTTTATAAACAATTAAAACTATACCTAAGATAAAAGCTACTACAAGATTAAGCAGCGTTATTTCCATTCTGGTCTTCATAATTAGGAATCTCATAATCACTTCCAATTAATTCTACATCATGAGCATTTAGCTCAATTAACTTATTCAATACATCAAGTTTTTTGTTGAACTCTAGAAGTTCTAAACCAAAAGCTCTTATTTTTATTGCTATAAGAAGGTCTTTCTTTTCTTGTTCTGAGATAGGAAAATCTAAAACAGTTTTATTTATTTTTTCTAATAATTTCATTTCTATTCTCCACTAATTGTTTCATTTAAAATCTGACTAAAAATTAACATTGATATTAGGATAAACATAATACCCATAAATATTTCGTTCTCTTCAATAATATTATAAATTCCTGACAACATAAACACAATAGAAAATAATATAAATGACGTTCCACCAATAGCATCTTCTACACGTTCCCATTCTGTTTTCATTTCTTCATCCTTTTATTGGATTCATTAGTAAGTACTACAACTAAAAGCATTAGTACTCCAAAACCTAAAACTATCCAAAATGACTCATTAAAAAACATTATTGATTATTCCAAGTTCTGATGGATGAATTAAAGTAATTTTCATATCATTTTCCAATGCATGTTGTATTTCAGCTGTGACTCCAACTGATTCTTTCCAACCATCAATTGTAACTACATATAATTCATTACAACGATTCATAAATGCGATATCAATTGCAGCCCAGAACTCCCAAGTATGGGGAAGTTGTGTACTTAGATGCATCTCATTACTATGAGTAATAGGAGAAAAAACCCACATATATTTTTTTGTTAATTCAGCTGCAACTCTAGTAACAAGTTTAAATCGTTTTTGCATAACCTCCTTATCTTTATGTGAATAAGGACAAGCTAGATAAACTAAACTATTATGATTTTTTATCGTCACCAAAATTCTCCTGTATATAACGATCAAGATACCACTTAGCTTTTTTCAGGTCCTGCTCTTCAGTGCCTTTATGTGTGCATCTTGCTATATACTTTATAGCATTCCCAAGATGGTAACCCAAGTCCCAGTCTTCAATCACATCAATTGGTTGAAATTCACCGAAGGTATAATGAGGTGGTTTATTAACCATATCAATATTATCTATTTTTTTCTGAAGTTCTAGAGTTACTTTGTCGGACTTATTAACTCGTCTACTTACCGCCATTTTTCTTTACTCCTGGTTGTCGTTTAATAAGATGAAGAGCAACTATAGCTCCGAATATTGCACCAATAGTAAATGTTATTAAAATTACTTCCATTATATTAATCATTTCTATTCCTCCATATATAATATAAACCTTCAAACAAAAAATATATTGAAGCTATGAACATTAAAATCATAAAACAAAATAGAATAATAGACTCATATAATTTTAATTTTCTGTAAGTCATATATTTATCTTAACATGAATAGTTTTCCACGTAAATATCTGATATGTTCCTGAATAAATCTACAATTTTGTTTCTGTTCCTTTACTTCTTCACGACGATTAGTATACACCATAAACGATATACCTTTATTCATTGCACCTTTAGCTTCAATGTTAAGCAAAGACTGGTGAAATCTTAAAATTCTACCAAAGACCGCTATCTGATGAGAGATTATTTTTTTCTGTTTTTCATGATTCATAATCACCAAAATCACCCTTTCTCACTAAATTGTGTATGAAATCTCTATCATAAAGTTTACGGTATCTTCTAGCTTTGAAGAGAAACATAGTACCTATAGCAAATCTTCTATACCATGGAAGTTCAAGTATATACAAAATAAAATTACGTTGTATCTCTGTCCTAATCCTTTCAATATTAGCTGAAATCTCTTTCTGAGCATATCTTCGAGTACGTTTTTCAAGACCTTTTCGTTCGTGTTTTTCGTTCATGATTATTTCCTATATGAGGTACAACTGTACTAAATCAAGAACATGTTCATGTTGTGAATATTTAATTTTATGGTTCGGATAAGTTTGTTGTCTTAAATACATCTCTTTTATAAAAGCAAGATTTTTAATATCACCAGTAAAAATATTGTTCTTGATAAAAAAATGCTCATATAGATATACAATCTCATTCATTGATCCAATCTTTATCTCACAGTATAGTGAATGAAAACCACCTATTCGTCTTCGTTTTTTTTCACGTTCATTTTGGTGGGCTATGCATCCAGTTCTTCGTTTAAATAAACTGAGTGCTATAATATTTATCCAAGCACGAGAGAAAAAACTTTTCTTGTTTCTTGTTTTTCCACCCCAAGTAGATTTAATGTTGTATGCTTCATTCTTAATACGATTAGATTTTTTTCTCATTATCGTTGTAGTTTTCATACCTATACCCTCAACGTAATCATTGCCATAGCCACAGAGATTCCCACCACTACAAGAATTATGAGATCCATATAGTCGTATAAGAATTCAATTGTTTTTCTAATCATTAATCATATCCTTCTTTAATTTGTTTTAGTAATTTTAAGTTCATTAGGTTTATTCATAAATTCTGGATCATTGTGTATAAGTAATCCGTGAACACTTAAAATATTTAATACCCATTGATGCATCATTGGTAAATGATACTGAATCTGTTTACAATCATCACATTTCATCGATCTTTTTCCAACTGGCGTAATGTTAGATACTGTAATTAATTTATCAAGTTCATCTCCAGCGTTTATAATTGAATCTTGAACATTACCACAAACCATACATATATTATGATATACATCCTTCGCTTTAATACTACCATGAGCCTTTAAAAATGTAGTTTGATGATACTCAAGCGCAATATGGTTTAACATTTCTTCAGTCATTTTTCTTGATCCTCTCGTATTAGTGTGTCAAACCTAGTTTCATAACCTAAATGATCATTAGTTTGTCTAATTGGTATTTCTTTAGTTTTAATATATTTATCTAAATTTATCCCACACGCCTTATCATTGTTCCTTCGTGCCATCTCAATAATACTTTTTGGTACTCCAAATTTACTAGATAGGTTTGATAGTGTTAAATGTCCTTGACTACCATTAGCCATACTAACAAACGAAGTTCTGAGCTTCCTAGTTAGATGATCTGGGTTACAACAAATATGGTTTCCACAATCATGTCCAATTCTAAATATTTTATTATCAAATATACCATAGTGATACTCATACATAACCTCATGCGATTTCAAGTATGAACCTTCTATAGAGAATTTTCCGTATCTACCAATCAGTGATCCAGTCCAATTCCAACATTGACTACTACCTAACATATTAATATTTGATAATAATCTATATACAATTTTTATTTTAGCATCACAATCTCTCCAAGGATATTTCTGTAGTTCATCAACTTTGTTTAGTAATTTTTTAAGGTGTAGTTTATTATTTTTATCCTCTATGACTGTTAAGTTATTACGATCATCATATTCACTTAAATTACTAGAACGAATCCTAACCATCTCTTTTGCGCGTTCATACTTTAATTTTATTAGGTTCAGTTCAGTTCTTGCCAATTTTCTAACATTACTGAGTTCATTTCTTTTCTCATCAAATACTCCAACACCAATATCCTCAATATGATCATTGATTTTTATTTTTACCTCACCAAGCTCAGATTGAAAATCAGTTACATTGTCGATGTTATCATTAACAAGTAGTTCTTCTTCAAGTTCTCGTTGCCTATCATATATCCATGAGTAGACCTGATCAATGAAATCAAGATATTTAGTCACTAATTATTACTCCAAATAGAGTGTGGTGATTTCATTTAATTTCCTAACTTTACAACTTTGCCATGACGAAATGATACATTAGTACCACGTAAAAATTCGTTTACATCTTTAATGAAGACATTATACTTTTCGTAAACATCATAATAATACCATAATTCTGCATGGTCATTATATAGAAATATTCTATATCGTTTTTCTAGATTAGGTGCAAATGAAACTTTAAGCTTATCTCCAATCTGATGAAAATGAGTTTTTATCCCATTATTATTTGTTGACATATCAATTAGTCTATGTCTTTTATCTATATCATGTTTTAAACAATGAACATAACCCCTTACTATTTGCTCTTCCATACTTTGATGATCTATTGGATGAGTATTTTGCTCCTTATCCAATCGATTAAGATCAATCATGAAATATATTCCAGCTACTACAGTTACTATCATGATAAGAATAAAGAACATTTCAATAAAGTTTTCAAACATAATATCTACCTCTAAATTTCAATCATATAGGACAAACGTGAACCAGTCAAAATTAGAACAAATTTATAAACTCCCAATGAACTTGGTTTTGTTTTATATATAATACCAGAAGCCGTTTTTCTAAACTCATTAAAAGAATCTGGATTCTTCATCATAGGATTATCAAGTCTGTTGACCATTTTAATCTGAGTTATTGAGTGAACTATTCCAATCCAATCGTTTATAGCTCTGATTAGAGTTTCACAATGTCTCAGTTGATCAAGTGATTGTGGTATCATCTGTCATTCCAACCTAAAACCATGCTAGTAAATCTCAACTGAGAACTTAAAATATCTTCAATATCGTAAGCTATAAAACGTATTTCTTCTTGAGCATGATCACTAGTTCGTTGTTCTAAGAAATGTATCCAAGATCTTAATGTTCCATTCATAATAATTGTTGTTTGTGTGGCAAGAGGTAGAACCATACGAGCACATTCAGTTGATACACCCGAATCAACTAGTTCTTTATAAACAGATTTAGATTTGTGTATGGCGTATTCATACGTACTTATTAAGTCATCATCTTTACATTCTTCACTACTAGACTGTCTATTTTTCCCAGTCTTCATTCTCAACTGAACAGGTTCAATTTCCGTTACTTCAGAATAACGCTGAGAGAATTCTTGAAATGAAAATGATCGATGTCTAAGAAGCTGTTGAGCAATAGCTCTTGAAGTCTGAATCTCAAATCCAAAGTTTACCATCTCGAATGGTGACCAGTGTTTATGTTCAATAAGATATTTGAGTAACTTAGGACCTGTCTCGTGATTCAATCTATTATCAGGATTAGATACGCGTGCACAATTAACAATATATTCCTCAATTGACATACCATCTATAGGTTTTGTTTTTGCTACTAATTTTACGTTCATAAATAATCATCCTCAACAGTTTTATCTGCGCAAGTTACTTTCATCTTACCTTTATAGTGGTTAACCTGAAACTCTTTGATAACACAATCAGCCTCAATCAACTTGTTAATAAATAATACCTCAATATGATCAGATTTCAATATTAAATCCTTGGGATTCGGTGTAGTGGGTACAGTTGGGATAGTGCATGACCATAAAAGCATCAACAGACCTAACATAAATAACGTTCTCAGTAATTTCATTTTTCTTTCTCCTGTGTTCCATGACCCAAACATATGATTTAAGTAGCTCATCCCACCAAACATAAACATTCTTACGTCTTAATTTACGTGCTCTCTTAGTACCTACTAGTCTAATTAATTTCATTTTACTAACCTCAAGCTTGCTTTTTTACTTGGTATAGGGAATACAGTTCTTAGTGGATATGCATATAATGTAAACATAGTTACTTGGGGAAACACATTTACCTAAATAATTAGGCATTAAAATTCTACTATCTCATAAATATGATCCATAATCTTAACTCTTTACGCATTCAAAATATTTTTTAAACCAGCTAATAACAGGATTTGTTACCTCATTATTATTATTCATAGATTTAATCTTCTCCAATACCTGACCCACTATTGGTTCCACTGAAATTACAACTTTTTTATACTTGGTAAAGATGCTTGTTTAATAAAATCAGTTTCACCACTGAACTCAACTTTATCATATTCCTTAGTATCCCTAATCAACTCAAAATTCTTTCTTAGTCCTTCAAAAGTTCTTTCAAAATACTTGGCTTGATTTGGTTTTAAAGGAATCAAACTAAGACTTGAATTATTACCTACTATACTATTAACACGGAATTCATGACCGTTACAAATCATACCATTAGCTTTTATACATCTATAAACTTGACCTTCTTTTACTTCAAATGGTTTTCCTTTACCTAGAAGATCCTCAGTATAACCAACAAATTCAAGTATACCCTTAATTCGTCTTCGGCTAAATTTCTCTACTATAGTTTGATGAGTTTCATGGTCAATTAATTTATACAACATACAGTCTTCTGTATTATTATCCATGTAATTATCCATGTACATATATTTTATATCAACCATTTTAGAACGATCAAGTTTAACTTCATCATAATAACCATCAACAAAGAAAGGTACAGTAACATATCTAGAATTTTGACATAAGCTATCTTTCACTTTCCAAGTTTGCCCATGCCCAACTTTTCTTACTTCTTTATTATTATCCTCTGATTGTTCTTGCCTGACAAAATCAAAATAACGTTGTATAAATTCATCTGTCGCTTTCTCTGCTTTGATCATACCTGTTTTTTCGTCTAATATTGAATAATAATTTGTTAAGGTATCATATTTTAAAAGTATCTCGGGGTTATCTTCATAAATACGAAACGTTTGATGTTTTTTTATAAAGACTTTACTATCTTGATTTACTCCAACACACTTTTTTACTAAATCTTCTGGTAAGATAAAAGTATAATAATAGTCATCAGGGTTTATTAAACCATCTTTAATCTTCCAGATTTGATTATTATCTGGTCTTATATTCATCATGGAAGATAGAACTCTTTTATCCGCTTCAGCAAAATCAATATTTGATATATGATTAAATCTATATCCAATACTCCTAATTTGTTCTACCACAGACCCTAATGCCTTTGCTATCTGGGATGGTCCACCAAGTATTAACTCCATATTATTATTGAGGTCATCAATACCATCAGCTTTTGATTCTACATAACCAGAGCTAATAAACTTACAATGATCCATGATCTTCTGTGAGTCCATATCAGGATATCTTGTGCCATCATTAATATTGAATACTTTAAAAATATCATTGTTATTGGTATACGATAATTGTATCTTACATTTGTTAGGTAATCCAATGCTTGGTGCATTATGTGCTCTTTCATAAAGCCAAATTTGACCATCATATGGATGGTTGATACCTATACTTATTATAGGATCATTTTTAGTTTCCTCTAAAAAAGCTTCTCTAACTTCTTTATTGCTTAAATCCATATCCAATACTCCTAATTTGTTCTACCTGTGATTTCTAAAAAAGTACCATAACCTAGTGTATTATGATTATGACTACTGAAAAATTCTAAACATTCTTGTACTAAACTTTTAATCTGGTCAGTCATTATGTCATGAACCCACTGCCCTGTATCAGTCATGAAGCTAGGTATTTTCTTTTTTAAACCTTTCACTAAACCCTTTGCCTCTAAATCATAATGGAAATCTGTTATAAAACTTGTATCATGTAACTCATAACTTGCTGCACATACAATAAGATAAAGCTCCGGTGCTGTATATTTATTTGTTGTCAGAGGTTTTTTCACTCAACTTATACAGGACTACTTTTAAATGTCAATGTTGGAAACATCTGTATAGGTAGCTCGCAAAAATTATTACCCATCTTAATACAGAATGCTTTCCTAACTTTATCATATCTTGGTTTAACAGAAAAAGCATAGAGAATACCATTTTCATCTCTTGCTACCCAAACCTCACCCCACTCAAATAATTGAGGACTCATAAATTTACGCCTTTTGAAATAAGAAAATAACCTAATGATAATCTACGGTCTAATAAATCTTCATACTCATTATCAAAACATAAATGAAAACCATCAAAAATATCTAGTGTATAAGATATTTCACGTCCAAAGAACCTAGATATAGTATCACCCGATAATGTTGCTTTTCGGCCAAATTTAATTAAATGCTCCTTCCCATGTCTAACTTCTTCAGAAATATGTAAGCCTTCAGATACAAAGACATTATCCATAGCACAGTAACCAAATAAACAGGATGGTGAACCACAAAAAGTCGTATAAATATCTAAGTTAACTTTCACCTTAGCTCTACACCCCTCATCTATATCTTTCTTAGCCAATCCTATTACCATCGGCATTACAACCTTGTATAACCGTGTGGCCCTTTCTAATTGTCTTGGTGTCATTTCATTGTCCTAGTTTCCATGATTCAACTCCCAGCGTTTCTGTTTTGCCCAGTTCGTGTGACATTTCCAGATACCAATATTATGTTTCCTGATCTCTGGATTCTCAATAGCGTTACTAAGTTTGATCCTACTACAAGTTCTCTCTAAAATACACTTATTTTTCAGGTCTACGACCAAATATTCAGTCATCATCAAACAACCTTCTTGATAAGTTTCTTAGAATTGATAATATCATCTAAAGTAATAATACCACTATTTATACTACGCTGATCATAAATAGCTACTTCACTATAAGGAATTTTATTCTTGTCGGCATGAACTAATGCTTCACTAATGTCAAAGGATGCCAAGTTACGAATAACTCTTATACAGTCTCTATGGTGTTCCATATTATCTATATCACCACCTTTAATAAAACGTTTTATTCCCATTATAGAATATCTCCCATAGCTTGTTTAACCACAATCATTAATAGATATGTACCAATTAGGACTCAAACACTAAATCATAAACATTACTTCCATGTGATTCTTTATTATATAATTTAATTTTCATTCTGTTCATCCTCTCTTTGAATCTAGCTCATCATAAATAATATATAAAGCTTCCTTCCAATATGTTATTCTACTTTCTTCACACGTGATGAGTTTATCCCAAGCTCTTATCATAATGTGTTCCAGTTCATCAAGTGTAAACTTTCTTCGACTTTCGCGAACCATACTATCACTAACTCTCTTAGTGACATTGAGTTTAACTGCATAAATATGACAACGTTGTTTAGCCATTATCTTAAAGTTTTTGTATTATTACAAGTAGTGTTCCAATAACAAAGCAAATCCTCCTCTTCACCCCTTCCTGTACAAGCATCACACCAACATTCTTCGTACTCTAGCTCTTCATTAAGATGATCATTCAACATACCTTCAAAATGACGGTCTTCTGGGTTGTTACCATAGATGCCACTCATTAATCACCAACCTTTATTGTATTGCTTGGGTAAAATTGAACCACTTCATGATCAAGTTGCTCTTGAGAAGGCCCTCTTAATAGACATACAAGAGTAAGGTATATTTTTGTGGGCTTTGGTTTATGGATTACTTTTTTCATTTTGATACTCCTTACATGCTTCATAGACTGCATGGAAATGTACTTGTGGGTCTGTTATACTACTACCATAAATATAATTCGCAAGACTAATTTTCATTGAATTTGATACACCACTTAACAATTCTTCTTTTGTCATACCTTTATTCTTATCTTCAACTATCCACTTTGCAAGTGTCGGATAGAACCCACAAATGCTTTGTACCTCATAACCAGGGTTGCTGGCCGTATGGTAGGTAGCTTCACAATTACTAATTGATATAAAATATAACATAAACATCACTGTATAAATTATAATGAGATTGATTACTTTCATTTTATTACCTCAATCACTGAATCTTTCATTTTTAATTTAGCTAAGTATTGATCTGATAAAAACCTTCTTCTATTTAAGTGACTAACATGATAACCACCATTATGTTTGCAAAATGCATTAATAGGTGATCGTTTCATTTTTCTTAATATTCCTATTATTTTTATAGAGTATAAAGTTTTGTCTTTTATATTCCAAAAATAACCAGGTATATAAGTACCTATAAATTGTGGAGGTAGAGTTACCATTTCATCCTCTAATAGGTGAAATAGTATATTGAGATTCTATGAGTCCTAGTGATTCTGCTGCAGCTTGACATGACTTCTTAGTCAGTCTGATTATCTCTACTGGTTTGTCATTATCAAATAAGTGAGACATTCCATTCCAAATATTTGAAGTGAAAAGCTCTTTTTCATAGAAGTATAAAGTCCACATATGAATGTTCCTTTTATTTGGTTGATGATTCATTATATCAAAGTTTTCACTGTCTGTACATAGTTTTCACTGTTTTTGATATAATGAAAAATGATATAGATATACAGTTTTAATTCTTAATAGCAGCAAGAGCATCACGAGCAGCAATGTAAACAGCGCGAGCATCAGAAGCAGCATCTTTAGCAATAAGATGATCACGACGAATAATGCCAGCGGCGGCAGTATTACGATCAGAAGTATTATGAACAGCAAGAGCTGCAACATAAGCAATACGAGCATTAAGAGCAGCAGCAGTATAAGCTGTACGAGCGGAACTATAAGCATCCTTCACTTCTTTATTTGTCATATAATTATCATTAAATCATTCACTTTCTTCCACTGATCAGCCTCATAGGCTTTGTCTACATTATACCAAAAGACGTGGCCATGACGAAGATCGTCCTTTAAATACACTAAGATCTCCTTATATACATAGAGGAAGCCTTCTAGAATGTAAATGCGTGTTAGTATTCGTGAAATTTCAGGTGGTCTACAATACATCTCTGGGCTCCTAGTTTGGTCTCATTTTAACCTTATCTTGGGATAAAAGTAAACATAAATATGTGTACCAGAAACTGAATCTGTACCGCTTTTTTGGACAAAATTGGTGGTTTCTGAGCAAAAAAGCGAAACAGTGAAGAAATGATGAAAAACAGTGAAGAAAGTGAAGAAAGTTGGCATGGTTTATGCTGAGCAAATGGGCTGCTAAATAGGATTAAGAAAGTCACGTAGGTCTTTGATCTTCGGGATCAAAAAAGTTAAGTGATTGATTTCTAAGGGTGTACCAATATTCTATTTTTATATACTTCTAACTAAGATAAAATAGGTATGCCTAAAGTATATTGAAAGTGGTGTATTTTCATACTCTTCATAATAAAAAAGGCATGACCCTAGAATTAAGGTTTTGAAACGCGTTATTAGCGGTACCGGGTACAGATTGCTATTTATGGTGTATATTTCACTGATTATTATATTTCTGTGAAAAACATTTATGAACTGTGAATTTTGATTATATTTTTTGTACTTGTGAATTTTGATTATTAATATTGTACGTATTATGATTTTATGATATAATTCTTAATGATAATGAATCATTCTTATATAAACTTCTGTTATACGGGTATAAAAACGTTTTAACGTTGTTGCTGTATCATTTTGATGATTTCGGTATATATAGATACTAAAGAACGTAATTATTTTTGTCTTTGACGAGCCACCGGCTCATGGTTTCAGAATGTTTTCACAGGCGATTATCTAGGAGCAGTGAACAATGCACAGTGAACAAGAAATTATCATCAGTGAAGAAGATGAAGGTTTTATGATTGATGTAGGTATTGGTGATTAGCAGTGGCGGGAAAGGGAAATACAGGCGGTCGAGGAAACGAGTTCAAACTAAAAATAAGGGAGTTCCAGGAACGCTTAGATGACTTGAACTGTGATCCATTAGAAGCTGCTGTAAATTTTCTTAATGGTAATATGGCGAATGATCCACATCCATTTCTGAAAGAGATATATAGGTTTTCAAAGGAGTCAGTGAGACGATTAAATAAAGGACTTCTCACTGAACTAGAGTTTAATGAGTTTATGCATAAGTGTGATGCTGAACTTAGAACAGGTTATGTTAAACCAGAGCTTTACGTAAAGATAGCCCTTGAGCTACTAAATTATCTTTATCCAAAACGTAAAGCTGTGGAACATATTATATCACCGGGTGATACCCCACTTGATGAACTATCTGATGAAGCTCTACAGTTAATTATGAGAAAAGCAGCTGAGAGAAAGATGCACATTGAAGATGCAAAATCTAAAACTAAACCTAAGTCTAAATCAGGGAAATTACATTGAAAGTTAAAGAAGATGTAAAAGAAGTTGATATTGCTGAATACCTACCTCTAGTTAGGATTTTAGCTAATAAGTCTTTACAAAAAGTTCAATCTCCTATGAGACACTTAGTTTCATATGAAGACTTGGTTCAGACAGGTTTAATGGCTTTATGGAAATCTACAAATACGTACGATGAGAGTAAGGGAGCTTCATTTAAAACTTATGCTGGAATGAAAATAAACTATGCAATGTCTGATGAAATTAGACGTATGAGTTTTGTGAATCGTAAATTGTTTAAACCAGATATGGATGAAGAATTAAGAAATAAATTAAACATAGCTAACAGTCCAGTTTCATATGAAGATTATGATCTTATCTACAGTGATCATAATGTTGAAGACGAAGTTCAATACCAAGAGATGTGTGAATATCTAGAGTATCTACCTGATCATATAAAGGAGAGACTTATACTTCGAATCAATGGTTTGAGAAATCATGAGATAGGTGATATTGTGGGATTGACTCCTGGTCGAATAAGTCAAAACTTTAAATTCGTTAAAGCATTTATAAAACATTATTTGAGTTATGAAAGCAAGTGAGATTGAATCACTAGGATTTAATCAACTTGAAGACCTTGAAGTTGAGGTCGCTGAACGAATTATTGAACGTCGTCAGTGTCGTAAGAACTTAGCACCATTTATTAGAGGTGTCTTAGCAATCACTGATCCAGGAGCGGTGTATAAACATAACTGGCACATTGATGTTATGGCTGAGAACGTTCAAGCCCTGTATAAAGGACAGTTAGATACAAACAAATTAATTATTAATGTACCACCTAGAACACTTAAGTCGAATACCATCAGTGTAGCTTTTCCTGCTTGGTGTTTTGGTCAAGATCCAAGTGAGAGATTTCTAACAGCTTCAGGTGCTTCGACTCTAGCAACTAAGCACAGCACTGACTCACGACTAGTACTTAGATCGAAGTGGTATCAGCTTATGTTTCCTAAGGTCGGTATCAGAGAGGATCAGGATCAGAAGAACAGAATTGAAACAACAGGTGGTGGTCATCGTATTGCAATTGGTACAGGGATGTCGATCGTTGGTCAAGGTGGTCGTGTTAAGATTATTGATGATCCTATTGATCCTGAAAAAACACTAAGACCAAAGCCAACTGAACTATTAAAAATTAATAACTGGTTCGATCAAACTTGGTCACAACGTGCTGATGACAGAACAACAGTTAAAGAAATATTAGTGATGCAACGGTTACATGTTGATGATTTAACTGGTCACTTATTAAAACAAGATACAGGGTGGAAGTTAATTAAGATTCCACAAGAAGCAAAGAGTAAGACGACGATTTTTCTACCTATCTCTAAGAAAGAGTTTGTGAGAGAGGAGGGAGATTTTCTCCAAGAGTCTAGGTACGGTCAAAAAGAAAAAGCTGATGATAAGAAGATTCTTGGTTCACACGGTTACTCAGGTCAACAACAACAAGAACCTGTGCAGCGTGGTGGTAACAGAATCAAGTCAGATTGGTTTGGTAAGTATGGCGCTGTTCCTATTGAGTTTGAAGAGAAGGTAATCTCAATTGACTCTGCTAACAAACCACAGGAGATCCATGATCCGACTGTTATGCAAGTTTATGGTCGTGTAGGTAAGACGTGGTACTTGATTGATTTGCTCAGAGAGAACTTAGCTTATCCTGATCTTAAGAAGAAGTTTTATGGTATGTGTGCTAAGCACAAGGATAACTTGTCGTTTATATTGATTGAAGACAAAGCATCTGGAACACAGTTGATACAAGAAGCACAAGTTGTAAGTATGCCTGTGGTTGCTATTGAGCCTGAGTCTGATAAGATTACAAGGATGGAGTTACAACTTGGTGTCATAGAGTCTGGGTTGATTAGTTTACCAGATCCTGAGAAGTTCGATTATGGTTGGATCTATGATTTAGATGTTGAGCTCTCACAATTCCCAGATTGTGTGACCTGGGATAATGTCGATGCCATGAGTCAGTTTGTTAAGTGGGTTAGAGTACAAGAGCGAACAGTGGAGATATGGTGAAAATTAGATTCTTCAAAAGTAATAATGTTATGCATCCAAAGCATGGTCCACAAGAATGGTATTGGAGATTGTTTTCATTAGCTGTTAATAAATTAGGAGTTATCCTACCTACAACAGGATATAGGTTATGGGTTTATACACGTTGGGGTGCTATGCACTTTGATCTTATTTTTGATAGAAGGAATATTAATTATGACAACTAAAGTAATGATAGTTTGTTTAGAGAAAGGTCCTATTGAAGTAAGTGCTCAAAGTATCAATGAACAAAATGGGATTATGTCAGCAACAACTACACATCAGCTTAGACAAGGTGAACATGTTGAAATGTATGTTTATGAAGATCAAGAAATTCATATTGAAGAAGTAGAAATATGAGTCTGCGCTGGTTTACCCGACGGTCTGAAGCACTTTGGTGAGCTTTCGCAAAGCTCATTGCTAACCCAAGGTGCAACGGGCTTAAATAAGGTTACTAACATTATTTTTTACACTTAAGAGACTTAAATAAGGTTATGACACATAGAGTATATCCATTTACAGATCCAGATAACTATGTCTTTGATCATGATAGGATTGAGGTAGTTGAAGGTAAAGCAAGACCAGTTGGTTCTTGGATCTATCTTTCTTTCTCGACTGACCTCGTAGCTGATTGGGCTGAGGAAAATGATAGTCCTCTTGATATCGTAGGTGGTGCAGCTGTAGTAAGTAGTAAGCTTAGTTTAATTAATAGTGATCTTCGATACGTTGTATATTCAGCTGAAGGTAATGCTAACATAGCAAACTTCGGTGCAATTCGTTTCTTAATTACACCAAACTATAATGGTAGTCCTATCGGTGCTCTTGGTGAACAACATTTTATTTCAGTGAATGATGGTAATGGTGCAGACATTGCAAATGAGATTGATTTGTTTCAAAGAGTTAATGGACAGATAACACTACTTGTTAAAGATAAAGATGCTGATGATATTATTAGTAATGTAGATATTGGTTCATGGTCCCCTACCTCTGGTGTTGAATATGAGTTTGAATTGAACGTTGATACTAAGAACGGTGTTACAAATTTATTTATTGACGGTGTTCAACTTGGATCAACAATAATATCTAAAGGTATACGTGAAGGTACAATGCATCACTTTCATGTTGGTACTAACATAGCTAAAACCGCATTATCTAACTTTGCAATAGCTGATCTCCAGATATTTAAGTCAGCTCGACACATCCTTGATTACACACCGTCCTCTGCTCCTGCCACACGCTATGTTATAAATGATAATCCAAGTTTTCACCCTGCTGATACTGTTCCAGCTGAAGCTCTTATTGATTGGGTTGAAACAGTTGAGAAATTTGGTCTTGATGATGTAAGATATAATCCATTTATAAATGGTATTCCTCTTTGGTGGAATGGTTCCATATGGGTTGTTTCTAATAATACATATACGCAAACTAATACAGCTGCTGAGATTGTAGCTAATAAAGCAACACTCATACCACCTCTATTTGAAGGTAATTTTACCGCTCATATATTCTTACATTCAGAAGATGGTACATCAGCAGGACTACTTGATGAAGTAGAAATTGATTATGACTTCTGGTCTGGTAATGTTGTATTCCCAATTCAATGTAATATTTATGGTTTATTATTAGGACCAGATAATCTACCTATTATTGGTGCTAAGATTACAGCAGTCTCTACACAAAGAAACTTATTTCCAGAAGTACAGATTGGACGAAAAGCTTTAGTAACAACAATAACTGATGATGCTGGTTATTGGGAACTAACATTAACCAATACAGAATCGCTTGGCAACACAGCCATTGGTTATAGTTTTATTTTTGAGCATCCAGATTTATATTATCCATTACCAGATAAGAAACAAGTTCCTGAACAAGTTTCTGCTGCGTATGATACATTACAGAATGTAGTTTAAGAGGAAATAACAATGCCTGAGATTTTAATTGATCACCCAGTAACTAAACCAGCTACAAAGATTTTTGAGTTAGATGTAACTGAGAAAGCAACACTTATTTTATTTACTGATCAAGTTGGAGGTTTACCTGGTGATACAGATCTATGTCTAGTTGAGGTATCACATAATGGTGTTGATTACCATGCTTATCGAGTAGCTGGTGCTGATGTAGTTTTAACAGGATTAGATAATACTAAAACGGTTTATGGGCCGGGTAAGTTTCGAGTCAATATTGCTGCTGACGTTGCTAACCCAACCGGTATAGCTTTGTCACATATTATGAATATTTAATAATGCAATCACCATCCATCATAGTACCTGATAAAAGAATAGTTATGCCTTTTGGTAATACTATTAATCCTACTATTGGTAGAACGATTAACCCCATCACATCTAACCCTAGAATAGGCAAGTTTCCTCCTGGTGGTGGTGGTCCAAGTGGTCCGTATGTTACAACCGCTGTTAATTTTGATGGAACTAATGATTACGGGTTGCGCGGATCAGATTTAACAGGTAATGCAGATAGTGCCGTAGGTATTTTTTCTTTTTGGATAAAATTTAATGGTGGCGACGGAGTTACTCAAACAATATTTAGTGACACGAATACCAGGGTAAGAGTAAAAAGATTAAGTACTACTAATAAATTAGAAGTTAGATTATTAAACGCGGGTGCTACAGCGGGTTTAGTTATGGAGAGCAACGCGACTATTATGGTAGCGGATGGATGGACACATGTTCTAGTTGGTTGGGATCAAGTAGGACTAACACATTCTATTTATATTGATGATGTGTCCGGGTCTACAGTAACTCTAGTTGATACAACAGCAACTATTGACTACACACAACCTGATTTCTCTATTGGCGCAAACATATCAGGAACGACTAAACTTAACGCTTGCTTAGCAGATTTTCAATTTGAGAACACGACGACTTTAGATTTTCCTATTGAAGCGAATAGACGGTTATTTATAGATGCTAGTGGAAAGCCTGCTGACCCCTTACTTACGGGTTTATCACCAATTATACTTCTTAAAGGCGATGAAACGGATTTTTACAACAACTTAGGGCCAGGTGGCGCTTTTGTCGAAACCGGCGCGTTAACTGCATGCTCTGACAGCCCTAGTGATTAAGGTACTAAAGGATAAATTATGAAAACATATTGGATACATGTTTATATGAACCATGATTCTTATTCGTTATTGATTGCGGCTATAACAACTATACACAATAAACGTAAACCTAAAAGTAAATTAAGCATCAATGTTAATCAGTATAAAACTGAAGCTTTAATTAAACTACCAGATGTGACAGATGATGATTACGCGGGTCAACTTGCTAATGAAATAAGAACAAAAGGTTTACTAATTAGGACTTTTACTGAAGTAGATCATGATGAAGCATATTTAATGGTTTCTGATGAAGCTTGGACAGGTCCAGTTGAATAATGATTAACCTGGACAAAATAGCTGAGATGAATGCTCTGTGTTTTAAAGGTAGTGATGATTATTATTCGTGTTCTGAGCATCTTAAGAAGTGTGTTGATGATCGAATGCATATCTTTACAGTAAAGCATTATGGAGAAATTGCTGGTTATATTATGTGCAATGAGTATGATAAACACTTAGAAATAATAAGACGAGGTGTGTTAAAACAATTTAGAAGATTAGGTCTTGGTATAAGATTAGCGAAGAAGACTATGAAGCTATCTAATGACTTAGGAAAAAATATATATACGTATGTAGGTACAAATAATATACCTAGTTTAAATTCAAATATTAAATGTGGTTATACAATTCGTTTTATTCAAGATTGCTGGGTTCACATTGTTTATAGGGCTAAAATCTAATTATGTCAAAATTAGGAAACTTTTTTTCAGGTGTGGGTAAAGCTTTCGGTGGTGATACTATCGGATCAGCCGTTAACATTCTTAAACATGGTAGTACTCCGCCCCCTAAAGGTACTCAAGAGCTTTTAAAAGCGTATAGTAAAATGCCATGGTTGAGGGGTGTTGTAAATAAAGTTTCTGATTCAGTTGCTGGTATCAAATGGAAAGTATTAGTTGCTACAGGTAAACGTAGTGATGGAACTGATAAATTTATTCGTAATATTAAAGCACAAAGAGCTGATTTTGTTTCTCGTAAAAAAATAATTACAACACTTATTAAAGAACATAAACTAGTTGAGATTGAAGATCATCCATTGCTTGATGTACTAAGTGATGGTAATGACTTCTTAACTGGATTACAGATTGCTAAAACTAACCAATCTCATATTGATTTGGTTGGTGAATCATTCTTGCTCAAAGAAAGAAATGGTCTTGGTAAGACAATGATGTTATGGCCTCTTCCACCACATTGGATAAAAAGTATTCCAATGCCTGGTAATGAGTTTTTTGAGTTAAGCTTTGGTGGTGCTACATCTGAGACAATACCTATGTCTGAAATTATTTGGATTAAGGAACCAGATCCTTTTAATCCGTATGGTCGTGGTACTGGTATAGCTGGAGCTTTAGCTGATGAGCTAGATTCAGATGAGTATGCAGCAAAACATATTAAAGATTTCTTTTATAACAGCGCACGTCCTGACTTAATTGTGACAGCTGATGGACTTGATAGAAAAGATACTGCTCGTCTTGAAGAAGATTGGAATAGACGTAATCAAGGATTTTTTAAACGGTTTAAAACTCATTTCTTAAATAAGAAAGTTGAAATACAGGAACTTGGCACTAGTTTTAAATCAATGCAGATGGTAGACCTTCGTAAATTTGAACGAGATACTATTATGCAAGTATTTGGTGTTCCTCCAGAAATAATGGGTATAATTGAATCATCTAATAGAGCTACAATCGAATCAGCTGATTTTATCTATAGTCGTTGGGTTCTTGTACCACGTTTAGAATTGCAACGATCTGTTTATCAAGAAAGACTTGTGCCTGAATTTGATGAGCGTATTATACTTGATTATGAGAGTCCTGTTGAAGAAGATAAAAAGCATATTCTTGATACAATTAAAGCCGCAACTTATGCATTTAGTGTTGATGAGATTCGTGACCATGTAGAATTTGATGAGAAAGAAAATGACGGTGGTAAGGTACACATGTCACCTTTTAATTTACAGGAGAGAAGATTTGATGGAAGTGATAGTGATGACTCTGATAATACTCCTGGTGACACCGATGTGGTTTCTGACGTGGTGGTGGATAATGATACTGATGGAAATGATTCTAGTAAAACTAATATTAACACTTCCAGAATCAACACTGGAGAAACAAATAAAATTAAAACAATACACAAAATAGATCCATACATAGAACATGTACAAGATAAAAATGTGTACAAAGTTTTAGAGGAATTTGAAGTTGGTGCTATTATTGACGAGGTTGATGGTCGTTTTATAATGGCTTCATTTGGACAAGTACTTGAGGATATAGTTGCTGAGTTTGGACAAGATGTAATTAATCAAAGTGGTTTAGAAGCTGAGTTTGATTTACTTAATCCACGTATTGATGATTTTATAAATAATGAATCATTTGAACGAATTGAAAGAATGGTTGATAAAACTACTAAGGATAGTTTACGTGTTCAATTACTAGCTGGTATAAAGAACAATGAGACTGGGGGTCAACTATCTGAACGTGTTAATAGTGTTTTTGAAACAGCTTCAAAGTCCAGAGCAAAAACAATAGCTCGTACTGAGTCAGTTAGAGCTTCTAATTTTGCAACTAATGAAGGTATGAAACAAGCTGGTGTTGAGAATAAAATGTGGTTATCAACAAGAGATATAAACGTAAGAGATTCGCATCAAGTTGGGTTTGGATTAGATGGTGTAACTATTCCAATTCGAGCAAACTTTACTTCTCCAGAGACTGGAGCATCTGGTCCACATCCCGGAGCTTTAGGTTTAGCAGAAGAAGATATAAATTGTCGTTGTCAAATACTAGCTGTTTTTGATACTAAGATGATATTAACTGAGGGATCAAAATCAGCCGCTTGGAAAACTTTTGAAGCAGATAGGATGCCTTTTGAAGAACGAGCTAAAGCAGCTTTAAGAAAAGGTTTTAATGAACAGGAAAAAGCTGTTCTAGCTAAATTAATAGAACTTTCATGAGGAAAATATAATGACTGAAATACTAAATTTTGTGGACTCTAAGGAGTTTAAACAATTACATAAAGATACTTCAAAAGGTGATCACATTGAACCTGTAGGTATACATAAGTATTACACAATTAATAGTGTTGAAGTAGTAAAGGGTGAGAATGATGATGAAGAAAGTCGTACACTTAGATTTATAATTACTACTGAAGCAGTTGATCGTGATAATGATATTATAAGTGTTGATGGTTGGAATGTTGAGAATTTCTTAAAGAATCCAGTTGTATTATTTGGTCATAATGCAAGTCAACCACCTATAGCTAAAGCTTTAAACTTAATCTTTGAAACTAATAGTATTAAGAGCGAAGCAGAATTTATGCATCCTGATATATCACCATTCAGTGACATGATTTTTAAGATGTATAAAGGTGGTTTTATGAATGCTATCTCAGTTGGATTCTCTCCTGAAGAATTTAACTTTGATGAGACTCGAGGCGGCTTTGGTGTTAATTTTCTTAAACAGGAATTACTTGAATACAGTGCTGTACCTGTACCATCTAATCCTGAAGCTTTACAACTTGCTCGACATAAAGGAATAGATACAACTCCTTTAATGTCTTGGGCTGAGAAGATACTTGATGAAGATAAAGAATCTGGTCTATATATACCTAAAAGTGTAGTAGAAAAGATGCACAGAGATGCAGATGGTAAATCAAAAGTTACTATCTGGATGGGTGATGAAGTACTTGAATTTGTAAGTGATGAAAAGGAGGCCTCTATGGCTGAAAAAGATGATGTAAATAGTGGTGATGATTCTGGAGATAAAGTTCCAAGTGACATATCCGAAATTATCAAAGCTATTAAAGACACAAATGTAAATCATAAAACTGTAGTTACTATTGTTGGTGAAGCTATGACAATAGAATCTACACCGATTAAAGAAGTGGAAACTAAAGATAATGTTGATAAAGATCTTACCGAAAATGATAAAGGAGGTGATCCTAATCTAAGTACTGAAGACAAAAATCTTCAGGATGGAGAAGAAATTATTAATATTGACATGGAAAGTTTAGGAAAAATTGTAGCTGAATCAGTTGATAAAGCTCTGAGAAAAGCTTCTGGAAAACTAGACTAAGTTAATTACTTTAACATTGTAAATTTAATTAGGAGATATAATACAATGCCTGGAATGAATAAAGAAGATATTGAAAAATTTGTTGGTCAGATAGTTGAAACAGTTATGGGTAAAACTGTAGCTGAACTAAAACATCAACAGACTGAAAATATGAAAGTAATAATGAGCATGAAACAAGCTGGAATAACTGCTAATCAGGATAAAGGTTTAGACCTTGCTCGTTTTATTAAATCAGTTGCTGCTACTCGTGGTTCACAATCTGATTCAATAACCTATGCAAAAAAAATGTATGGTGAAGATAGTGAAGTTGTGAAAGCTCTATCTGCATCACAGTTTAGTGCTGGTGGTGCTTTTGTGCCTACTGATTTCGTTGATGAGATAATTGAGCTGCTTCGACCAGCATCAATTATTCGTAGATTGAATCCTACAAGTGTTGATATGCCTAATGGTAACTTAACGCTTCCTAAATTAACTGGTGGTGCTACAGCTAATTATATTAGTGAAAACGATGATATTCCAAAATCACAACAAACAACTGGTGATTTGAAATTGACTTTCAAGAAACTTGTTGCTCTTGTTCCAATTTCGAATGATTTACTTCGTTTTGGTACAGCACGATCTGATACTATGATTCGTGATGATATTATCTCTTCAATTGCTACTCGTGAAGATATTGCTTTTATTCGTGGTGATGGTACTCAAGATACGCCTAAAGGTTTGAGATATTGGGCTCCAGCTGCTAACTTAATTGCTGCTAATTCTACTGTAAATCTAGCCAATGTAACAGTTGATCTTGGTAAATTGGTATTACAGCTTGAAAATGCTAATGTTCGTATGCTACGTCCTGCTTGGATGATGGCCCCGCGTTCTAAAAATTACTTGATGACAGTTCGTGACGGTAATGGTAATTATGCTTTCCGTGATGAAATGTTAACTGGTACTCTATGGGGTTTTCCATTTGCGACTTCTACTCAGATTCCTACGAACTTGGGTGGTGGTACTGATGAATCAGAAATCTACTTTGTAGATATGGCTGATGCTATCATCGGTGAAGCTCAAGGCATGATCGTAGATGCTTCTACTGAAGCCTCTTATAAAGATGGTGCTAACTTGGTGTCTGCTTACAGTAAGGATCAAACAATTATCCGAGCTATTTCTGAGCATGACTTTGGTATGAGACATGATGCATCAGTAGCTATTCTTACCGCTGTTAAATGGATCTAATCTAACCACTAACTTATAGGAGAAAATAAAATGAGTATAGCTTTAATGCGAAATATTGGTGCTTTCGTATCACCTAAGTTTGGTGGTGACCACTACGAGGTTGTAGCTGGTGGTGGTGCTGATGGTGTAGCACAAAATGGTGATGCAGTTGATCGTCAAGGTCATTTGTCTTGTAATGTTGCTGTCCCAATGACTGCTGTTCTAGCAAGTTCTGAAACAGCTTCTACTGTGGTTCAGATGCAGGATTCAGCTGATGGTTCTACTGGATGGGCTGATTACGGTGATCCTTCAGCAGCTAAGTTGATGACTGATGCTGTGAATGAAAGTGATATTCTTGATTTTGATGTTGATCTTAGCGGTGCTAAGGCTTTCATCAGAACAGAGATTACCACTACGTGTTCAGCAGGTGTAACAGATACTGTTCAAGTAATGAACGTAGTTACCTTAGGTCCTAAGGACGAGAATCCAGCTGTTTAATCTATAAAAACTTATGTACCTCATCTTATGATGGGGTACATTATTAACTTGGAGATAGTTCGATGAGTGAAGAAAAAAAGGTTGAAAAAGTTTTAATTAAGTTTATTAAATCATATAGTCCATATAATGCTGGTGAAATGGCAGGTTTTAAACATGATAAAGCAGCTGCATATGTAGAAGGTGGTGCTGCGATTTATTGTGATGAAGATGGTATTGAAATTATGGAAGAAGAACCTAAGGAAAAAATTGTTTTAAAAACTGATAACAAAAATTTAAAGTCTAAATTTAAAAAATTATTTGGAAATCAAGATGACCAAGAATCAGACAAATAAACAAATTATAATTAACCATAAAAAGAAAGCTAGAAAGTCCCCATCTAGACCAGTAGGAAATATCGGTTTAGATAAAATGGTTAGAACACCCATTGTCAACAAGTGAGTAGAATATGTCATTTAAAGTAATTACACCAGCAGAAAGCACTGCTCTGGCGACTGCCTTGACAATACAAGGTCAATTGGGATTAGAGCCTGGTACTGATCAACAGTTGCTTAGTGAACTGATACAATCAGCTAGTGATTTTATGGTTGAGTATACTCATAGATCATTTGCTCAGCAGACAGTTCAAGAATTATTATCTGGTTATGGAACTAGTAGGTTGATGCTGGATTTAAACCCGATTGTTTCTGTTACATCTATCTTAAATAACAATAATCCTATTACTGATTTTACAATTGAAGATGAGGAAGGTGGTATTCTATTTCGCGAAAGAGGATGGGAATGGGCTGTTGGTGTAGGATGGGGTATACAGAATCATGTAATACCGAGAACTGAAGTGCCTAAGTTTCTAGTGGATTATATAGGAGGTTATGTATTACCTTCATTCTCAACAGGTATTAGAAATTTACCACGAAGTCTTGAACAGATATGCATAGATTTAGTTAGAATTTGGTATGGTGAAATAAAAGCAAATTTAGCTCCAGGTTCTGGTCCAGTTGAGCAGATTAAAGTTGGTGATTACTCAATTAAATATGCTTCATCTACTAGTGCTGGAGGTGAGGATTTAGGTATACCAAATGCTATTTTAGTTAGACTAAATAATTGGAGACGAATAATATGAGTTATATTTGCACAAGATATATGCATGATGTCGATGGTAAAGAATATCATAAAGGTAGAATTATTGGTGATAAGGTTGTGAAAAGACACCCTCAACTATTGGAGTTAGGTTGGGTTGAGATTGATAAAAATACACCAATTGTAACAATTTCAGGTAAATCTAAAGTAAAGATTTCTAAATCACAAGTTAAAAGACTAAGACATCAAAATCATGGCAAAAAGAACACGAACAAAGAAAACTAAAGTTATTGATAAAGGGTATAATAGAATTATCAGAAGTTTAAAATTAACTGATAAATCTAGAATTGAAACTGGATTTTTTCAAGGAGCTAAGGTATCAGGAAGTAATTTTACTATACCTGAAATTGCAGCAGTAAATGAATTTGGAAGCCGTGATGGTCATATACCGGAACGATCTTTTATGAGAACTACGTTTGATGAGAATAGAATACGCAATATAGCTTTTGCAAAACAGCAATTGAGTGATGTTATTACTGGTAAGAGAACTGTTCTAATAGCAATGGATAGGTTAGGTATCAAGTTTCGTGATGATATAAAGCTTAAAATTACTGAGATAAAAACACCACCAAATGCATTAGGTACAATAGAAGATAAAGGATTTGATAATCCACTTATAAATACAGGTACTATGAGATCTAGAGTAACATTTAAGAAGATTATACGATAATGACAATATTAATACCAAGTATATTCAGAAAGACTTTTACTGCTTATCGAAGAGCAGCAGGTTCATATGTATCTGGACGATGGGTAGCTGGTTCTGAATCTAGTTTCACAGTTGAAGGTAGTATGCAGCCCATGAAGCCAAATGAGTTGTTATTATTACCCGAAGGTATTCGTACCAAAGATGTGAAGAAATTTTATACTGACGTTGAATTACAAACAGCTAATACTAAAACACAAGTAGTAGCAGACCAGATTGATATTAGTGGTAATAGATATGAGGTTCATGGTGATGCTGACCATAATACAGGTCACTCAGCTCATAATAAGGTTATACTAGTTAAGGTGAATGATTAATGTCTGTTAATATTACAAGTATTGAGAATGCTTTTATAACTTGGATCAATCTAATATTACCTTCAGTAACAACTATTATATTATATCAGGATGAGACTAGACCACAGAAACCATATATTACTATTAATATACTTGGTTTAGTTAGAGTAGGTCAGGATGCTCAAGAACAACCTGATGTCTCAGATAATCAACGAACTGTAGGACATAGAGAGTTTACACTATCAATAAATTCCTATGGATCTGATCATAATGAGACATTTCAATTTCTTGATGAACTTGGAACATCTTTACAGAAAAAAGAAATATTATATACACTAGAAGCTGATGGAGTTAGCTTTATGAGAGCAGTTGGAGGAGTAAACGATTTAACAACGAGATTAGAAAGTAAGTATGAACACCGCGCAAATATGGATCTTATTTTCTCCGTACAGTCAGTGGAGAATGATACGGTTGATGTAATTGAGAATATTAATATGACCGGTGAGTATAAAGATGAAGCCGGTAATACTACTATAACTGATGTAATAAACGTTACTTAGGAGCAGATGAATGTCACATGCAAGCATTGTAAATGTAACTGTCACACGCCAAACTAAGGCTGTATCACAAGCTGGATTTGGCGTTATGATGATTTTAGGAACACACAAAAGATTTAATGAATTAATAAAGTTTTATAATGAACTAACTGAAATGGTAGTTGACGGTTTTGCAACCACAGATGATGAGTATATTGCAGCTAATGCGGCTTTAGCTCAGAATCCAAGACCAGAAAAAATAGCTGTTGGTAGACGACATGCTAATCAGGTTGGTGTTGACTGTAACTTTGATGTACAAGATAATACATTATATAGAATTACTATTAGCTCACCAACAGTAGCGGATGTAAATTTTGATTTTACATCAGATGCTTCAGCCACAGATAATGAAATTGCAGCTGGTTTACAAGCTTTAATTCCTGGTGCTTCTGGTTTATCTGTTACATGTACTGATGATCTTGATGGAACGATTACAATTGATTCAGCGGTATCTGGTGATATTTTTACAGTTGCTTTATCAGCTAATCTTGCTCAAGAAGCTTTAACAGCAACTGAAGCACCTGAAGCTGCAGGTACCGCTATTCGACTAGTTGATGATGATTGGTATGCTACAGTACTAACAAGCCGTACTCAAGCTGAAGTTGAATCATATGCACTTTGGGTTGAGTCAAATGATAAACTATTTGGTACTGCATCTAGTGATGCTAATATTATTAATACTACAGATGCTGCTGATACCACAACTATAGCATCTGTACTTAAAGCAGCAGCTTATGATCATACTTCCTTAATGTATCATGATGCTCCAGCTACTTTTCCTGATGCTGCATTCTTTGGTAGACAATTACCTACAGATCCAGGTTCCACAAGTTGGGCTTTTAAAACTCTGATTGGTATCTCTAATGTCATTATGACTTCTACACAAACTAAGAATGCTCATGATAAGAAAGTTAATACCTATACAGTTAAAGGTGGAGTGAATATAACCTTTGAAGGTTGGGTATCAAGTGGTGAGTTCATTGATATAATTCGAGGAATTGATTGGACTATTGCTAGAATTAGTGAACGTATATTATCTAAGAAAGTTAATCTTCCTAAGATACCTGGTACTGATGCTGGTATTGGTATTATTGAAGCAGAGGTAAGAGCGCAATTAGCTGAAGGTGTAAGTGTTGGTTTATTTACAAATGATCCTGCACCAATTGTAACTGTACCACTTCAGTCAGCAAGATCTGATGCTGATAAACTTTCTCGTACATTAAATGATGTTACTTTCGAAGCTACATTATCTGGTGCTATACACCATTCAGTTGTCGCTGGTGTAGTAGTCGTTTAAACTTTTTAAAGGAGTCATAAAGAAATGAAAGAGTATAGTCCTAAAGATGTACAAGTTATTTTCGGAGGTAATATTATATCGGGCTTTGCTGATGGTAGTATGGTTACTATTTCTCGTGAAGTAGATGGCTTTACAAAACATACAGGTAGCCAAGGTGAAGTTACAAGGGTAAAAAGTGCGAATAAATCTGGTGAAGCTTCTATCATGTTAGCACAAAGTAGCCCTTCTAATCTTATTCTTAGTGCCATAGAAGCAGCTGATGAATTAACCTCTAATGGAATACTTCCTTTTATTGTAAAAGATGTATCTGGTAAGTCTATTTATTTTGCTGGTGAAGCTTGGATCCGTAAGACACCTGATTCTGAATTCTCAGATGTTGTAACAGATCGTGAATGGATAATAGATTTTGCTGAAATGCTACCTATAGTTGGAGGTAACTAATAAAATGAAAACTACTGAGGATCGTGAAATCGATGGTATAAAGTGGACTGTAACTCAGTTCCCTGCAACTGAGGGCTTTAAAATCTTAGTCAAAGTAACTAAGATAATAGGTCCTCTTATAGCTACAACAGTTGGTAAAACAGAAAGTCTATCTAGCCTAATGGATATGGATACTAAAAATCTTAATCTTGATGGAGCAATTACCTTACTTCTAGATAGCCTTACTGAATCTGAAACTAATATTTTTATTAAAAGACTCATGGCTCATACCATTGTTAATGGTGTATCAGTTGTTGATACTTTTGATATAACATTCCAAGGTAAATATGCAACACTATTTAAAGTGTTAAAGTTTATTATGGAGGTAAACTATAAAGATTTTTTAGACGAGATCGGCCTAAGCGAAATACTAAAATCAAAACAGACACCGCTGCAAGCCGTCTCAACAAACTAAAAAGTCCCAATGTACCTTGGCCAATTTGGAGAATAGTTGTTTCTGAAATAGCTACTCTACAAGAAATTGAAAGTCATTGGTCTATAGATGATTTATCTGATGCACATGAAGTTCTTGATCTTAAAGAGGAATTTAGTAAAATTGATTCTAAGAAGGCTAGTAAAAAATGATTGTACGTGAACTCTTAACCACCTGGGGTTTTAATATTGATAACGCGTCATTAAAGCGTTTAGATACACAACTTGGTGTAACGAGAAAGAAAGCAGATAAATTTGGTAAAAACCTGGGTGAACTCGCTAAGAGAGCTCAGGGTTTTTCTATTGCTTTCACAGCTGCAACTACACTTCCTATTGCACTATTTGGTTTCTCTGCTCTAAGAGCTGCTGGTCAATTTGAAAAAGGAATGAATCGTGTTAGAGCATTAACAGATGCTACTAGTGATGATTTTTCGTTATTAACTAAACAAGCAAAAGAGCTTGGTAGAACAACCCAATTTACAGCTACACAAACAGCTGATGCTATGGGTTTCTTAGCTCAAGCTGGTTTAGATGCAACAGAAATTTTTGCTGCTATACCTGGTACTCTAAGGCTCGCTGGTGCAGCACAACTTGATTTCGCTACGACTGCTGATATTGTTACTAATGTTATGAAAGGCATGGGAATAGAAGCTGACGATCTTGATGACACTGTTGACATATTGACTAAGACTTTTGTTAGTTCTAATACTGACCTAAGTCAACTAGGTCAAGCAATGAAATTTGCTGGTCCAGTAGCTAGAGGTTTTGGGTTAACAATTGCAGAGACAACAGCGATTTTAGGTAGAATGGGTGATGCTGGTATTCAAGCTTCACTTGCTGGTACATCATTACGTGGAGCATTAACTAGACTTTCTGATCCAGGTAAAGAGGCTAGAGATATTCTAGGATCATTAGGTGTTAAAACACAAGACTCAGCTGGTGATATACGTAATTTTATAGATATACTTAGTGATCTTGAAAAAGCTGGGATTAATACGACACAAGTTATGCAAGTATTTGGACTTCGCGCTGGCCCAGCTATTTCAGTTTTATTAAATGAAGGTATAGAAGAAATACGTAAGTTTGAATCTGTACTTAAATCAGCTGGTGGTACTGCTGATCGTATACAAAAACAACAATTAAAAGGTCTTATTGGACAACTTACTAAACTTAAAAGTGCGTGGGAAGGTTTTCTAATTGCGTTTGCTGAATCTGGTTTCACCCAAATCCTTACAACTGTTCTAAGAAAATTTACATCTTGGATAGCCTCATTAGCTAAATTAAGCCCTACTATTTTAAGATTCACCGGGATTGTTTTAGGACTTATAGCAATATTAGGTCCATTACTATTTATTGTGGCTACAGCTACACTGGCTCTTAAAGCTTTAGGAGTAGCAGCTCTCTTTGCTGGTAAAGGTATGTTATTTTTACCAGTTGTTATTATAACTATTATTGCATTACTTGCATTATTAATAGATGATCTTATTGCTTTTAGTAATGGTCAGAAATCTGTAATAGGTGATTTAACTGAAGGTTGGGGTTTATTTGGTAAAACATTTAATGAAATTGGTGGTGAACTTTTTAAATTTATGACTGAAGCTGAAAGGGTAACTAAAGGATACGGATCATCATTAGCTAATTTAGTATCTACAGTTAAAGAATTTTTAAGAATAGCTAGTGGTGGACCTATTTTAAAAGCTTTTAATGACTTCGGTACATTTCTTGGAACAGGAGCCGCTAATATAATTAATGATGGTAATGTAGGGTTTGGTACTAATTCATCTTTGGCTACAAGTTCTAATAATTCTATTCAAGGTAATGTAGGAAGACAAATATCTATAAGTTCTAATATAACTGTTGGAGTTCCTGTAGGAACGCCAGAGGAACAAAAAGCGATAGTAAAAGAAAGTGCCAGAGCCGCAGTTCAAGAAGAATGGCGTAATATACTTGATATAACAAGCAGTGAAGCTACGGAGACCGAATAATGTCAGTACTTTCATTACTCTTTACACAGATTGACCAAAAAGGTACTAAATTTGAATCTAGTATTGGACAGATATTCTTAGATGTAACAGTCAGTGAGAGCCCTGAAATGACCAATAGGATTACTAAGAACCCTATTGAAGATGGTTCTTCTATAGCTGATCATGTTATACAAGATCCTGATGTACTAACTCTTGAAGGTATAGTTACTGATGATCCAATAAGATTCTTATCAGGTATTAGAGACTTAGCTGAACGTGGCCTTGGTTCATTGACTAGATCACAAAGTGCGTTTGAGCTAATTGAAAAGCTTAAAAAAGAAGCTACAGTAATAACTGTAATTACGGGTTTAAAAACCTATGAAAATATGATCATATCTAGGTTTAATCCTAGGCGTGATAATACTACAGGTTTCTCTCTTAGATTTACTCTAGTATTAGAACAGATAGAAATAAAGAAATCTCAAACAGTGTCTATACCTAGAGATACTGTAAAAGATGCTCCTACAGGTACAGGTGATCAATCAGCTAGTACTGTTGATGGTGGTAAACAACCACCTTTATCCCCTGATGATACAACAGTCGAGGGTACTTCAGTATTAAAAGCTATTTTAACTGGAGCCGGAAGGCTTCTTACAGGACAATAAAGTGGCTATAGAAATTCCAATTATTAATGCTTCTTCATTTATTGAAGATGTTGTAATTGATAATGTAGTTTATTCATTGCATTTTAAATGGAATGGAAGAGCTAAATCTTGGTTACTAGATTTATCAACACAAGATGGTGAACTACTTGTTGCTGGATTAAAAATATTGCCATCATGGGAATTATTAGAGATATATACTAACACTAAATTACCACCTGGTAATATATTCGTTTTAGATACTGAAAATACTGATGTTGTACCAGGTAGGTTTGAGCTAGGTGGAAGAGCAAAAATAATATATTTCACTGAGGATGAATAATTGATATTATTCAACAGAGTTGTAGAAATAAAAGTAGGACCAGCTGGTGAGACTGGTTTAGGCTTTGATAATTTCAGAGTAAAATTTGATATTAAAAAAACCTTTAGCTCTACAAAAAATACTATGGAGTTAAGCATATATAATCTTAATGAAACTTCACGTAGTTTTCTTGATGAAAAAGATTTAAAGGTAATATTAAAAGCTGGATATGATAATATACCAGAATTAATATTTAAAGGGGACCTTACTCTTACAACTCATCAACGAGTAGGTCCAGATATAATTTCAAAGATTAACGTTGTTGATGGTAATGTTGCTATAAGAGATACTAAGATAAGTGAAAGTTTTGGAGCTGGCATTGGTGTAACTCAGATTTTTGGTAAACTCTCAAGCGCTTTAGGATTACCAATTAAAGATGTACCTTCAGAATTTGTAGGACAACATGCTAATGGTTTTAGTATGGTTGGTAGAGCTAAGGATATACTTGATAGTATGTCTAAGAGCTTCTTGTTTGATTGGAGTGTTCAAGATAATGAGCTACAAGTGACTAATGAAAATCAGGTGACTAGTGATACTTTAGTTCTGCTTACACCAGATACTGGATTAATAGGATTTCCTGAAAAATGGGTTAGTGATGATTCAAAACTCGCTGATGACTTAAAAGCTAAGATACTTGGAGTAAAAGTTAAATCATTATTAAACGCAAGATTAAGACCTGGTGGATTATTAAGGCTAAATTCTCGTACACTTTCTGGTGATTATCGAGTTGTAAATGTTAATCATAAAGGTGATACACATGATAATGAATGGTTAAGTACAACAGAGGCGGAGTTTAGATCATCATGAAATCACCTACACTGCCAGATATTATACAAACATTTATCAATAATTCAATTGCTGATATTTACAAATGTTTACCTGCACAAATTGAAACTTATGATGAGACTATTCAACTAGCTTCTGTTAAGCCTCTTATTAAGAAAAAATTTACAAATGATGAAGTACTTGCATTACCAATAATAAATAATGTTCCAATAGTATTTCCTAGATCGAATGATGCAATAATATCATTTCCACTTAGTAAAGGTGATACGGTAGCATTATTATTTGTTGATAGATCAATGGATGAATGGTTATCATCTGGTGACGACGTAACACCTGACGACAGACGTAAGCATAATATTAGTGATGCAATAGGAATACCTGGATTATTTCCATTTAGTTCAACATCACCTGCTGCTAAAGATGACTTGCTTATACAATATAAAGAATCAAAGATAAAAATAATGAACAATGGAGATATAAAACTTGATGCTGGACCATCAGGTAAAATAGCTATAGGAAATAGCCAAGAAGAACTCTTAGATTTAATTGATCAGTTAATACAAGCTTTAATAACGACTACTACACCTACACAAATAGGACCAATGATGTTAAGTATAAGTACTGATACAACATTAGCGGTATTAGCTACAGATTTAGCTAAGATTAAAGGATCTCTATAATGAGTATAGATTTTAAGTTAGATGATAACCATGATATTACCATCAGTGACTTTGATTTTCAATTTGTTGATGGAGCTGATGCATTAGTTCAAAGACTTCTTATTAAATTAAGAACTTATAAAAATGAATGGTTTCTTGATACTACTTTTGGAATACCATACCACCAAGATATCTTAGGTAAATCTAAAGATGTAAAATTTATTGAATCAATATTTAAAAATGCTATTTTAGAAGATTCAGAAGTAAAACAACTAGTAGAGTTTGATATGACCTATATATCACTTACTAGACAATTAACAATTACATTCACTGCTGAAAGACTTAGTGGTGAAGAAATAAATTTTAGTGAGGTGGTATAATGACCTTTGGTTTAACATCATTAGGTTTTCGATTAAAAAGACTTGAAGACCTTAAGACAGAGCTTGAAGGACAGTTCAAATCAGAATTTGGCGATATCAATATTGGCAACGATAGTGTTGCTGGTAAACTCATAGGTATTATTGCTAAGCTAGAAGCTGATATCTGGGAATTACAGAATGAAGTTTATGATTCTCAATATCCTAATTCAGCCCAGGGTATTGGTCTTGATAATGTTGCTGATCTAATTGGTATCCGTAGATTAGCTGCAACTAAATCATTAGTGACTGCTTCTGTATTTGGTATTGAGGGAACTGTATTACCATCAGGACGTATTATTGAGGTTACATTAACAGGTTCACAGTTTACATCATTAGGTGCCACAACTATAACTAAAGTATCTGCTGTGAGATTTGATCTTAGTATTGGAACTGTAGCTGATTCAACTGATTATACCATTACAATAAATGGTACTCCGTTCACACATGATTCTGGAGGTGGTGCAACAGCCATAAATATTATGGCAGGTTTAGAAACCTTAGTAAATGCTGGGTCAGAACCTGTGACTTTTACTGATAATCTTGATGGTACATCTATACTCGCAGCGGATGTAATAACTACTGCTTTCAATGGGTCTGTGACTGCCAATATTGATATTGATTCATTAGCTTCTGGTATGCTATGTGAATCAAATAATTTTGGTCCAGTTGTCGCATTAGTAGGAACACTTGATAAAATAATAACACCAGTCTCTGGTTGGAATTCTGTTATCAATACTTTAGATGCTGCTCCTGGTCGTGATGAGGAAACAGATACTGCTCTTAGACTTAGGCGTGCTCAGTCACTACAAATCGTAGGTGCTGGTACAGTTGAATCTATACGAGCTGGTTTATTACAAATAACTGGTGTAACTGGTGTTGTAGTAGTTGAGAATAGAACTTTTGTTATAGATGGTGGTGGAAGACCTCCTAAATCCTTTGAGTGTGTTATAGCGGGTGGTGATGATCAAGATTTAGGTGATGAGATCTGGCGAACTAAACCTGCTGGTATTGAGACTTTTGGTACAGAACCTATTGTTGTTGTTGATTCACAAGGTGGCAACCAAACTGTTAACTTCTCTAGAGCTACTGAGATTTTCTTATGGATTCGAGTTACTGTTTCTAAAAATACTGAAGAGATCTTTCCAGCTGATGGCACCACACAGATTTCAGATAATGTTTTAGCTGAAGCATTGAAGCTTGATATAGCTCTTGATGTTATTGTACAGAAATTCGTAGGACCAACATACGACGTACCAGGTGTAGCTACAGCTCTTATTGAAATAGCAACATCTGCTACAGCAGGTGGTCCACCTGGGGCTTACCAAACTACTAATTTAGTTATTAGTTCAACTGAAATATCGGTTCCTGATTCAGCACGAATAAGTGTTGTGGAGATATAAAATGGTTGATCAAATTACAGACCATGGTGATAGAGCTAAATCATTATTACCTGAACAGTTTAAATCAAAGACTAATCTTGATAAGTTACTTGATATATTAGCAGTTCATATTCAAGAGAACGAAACTGTATTATTTGATCTTCTAACAAACAGATCTTTGACTACAGCCATAGGAGCTCAACTAGATGGGTTAGGTCAAATATTAGGTGAAGAAAGATTAGGACGTAATGATGCAGACTATAGAGCTGCATTGAATGTTAGGATAACTATTAATTTATCAAGTGGAACACCTGATACTATGATAGATGTTTTTGCTGCATTAACAAATGCAAGTTTAGTTACATTTAATGAAATATTTCCGGCTACTGTTCATCTTATAGCTCAGGGAGTAACATCAGTACCAGCTAATCTTTTAATAAATATGTATAAAGTAGCTCCCGCTACAGTATCACTTATATTAACTATTAATTCTCTTAGTGGTGATCCGTTCAAATATTCTCCCGGATCAGGTGGTAAGGGGTATGGTGATCCAGGCTTTACGTCTAATGCGGGTAGATATTCAGAAGCGTTTTCATAAGAGGATTAAACAATGGCTTTTAGACCGACTAAGTTAGCAAGATGGGCGTCTGTACCAACAACCAATGGTATTACAGGGCTTAATAATGTCCTAGAGCCTAATACTGCTAAAAAGAATCTGGGTTGGGATTATGATGAATTTGCATTACGTAATTATCAAAACTGGATAGATTTTACTAACTACTCATGGATGAATTATCTTCAAGAACATCTTGACCAATTTGCTGTTATTGAACAAGCTATACCAGATATGACGGTACAAGTTACCGCTGGCGTACTTCGTTCTAACACAAATGTTAATACAAATGTTGCTATTCAAAGTACAGGTACTATCACAGCTCCATCTGCTGATCCACGTATTGACCTTATTGCCCTAGATGAAGATGGAGTTGTGCAAGTAATAACAGGTGTAGAAAATGCGTCCCCTGTAGTTCCTGATATAGTTAATAGTGAGTACATACCTTTAGCTACAATTCTATTTGCTACTACAACCACAACTATCTCTAATGACTCTGTTGTATCAGCTACTAATGCTAACATAGATCCTATACGTGTTAATCAATTTAATGCAGCTTCTCGTAATGGTGATGTACTTACAGGTAATTATGGTATTGGTAATGTTGGGGCATTCACAACCACTAACTTCCCTAGTAGAGTTTTAAGTGCAGTTAATCTAGGAGGTACATTATTACATGTAAAAGATTCAGTGTCTTCAGCTAGAGTAGTACTAGAAGGCGCAACTGGAGTAGTATTTGATTTAGTAGATAGTGGAGGTGGTGCAGATACAAAATGGATGCAACTTTTAGTTGATGCAGGTATTACAAAATTTGCATCTATTACAGATGCAGGGAGTTTAAATCAAAATAATATTATAGTAATGGATCATGCTACAGGAAATGTAGGATTCGGTATTTCACCTATAACGACTATGCATACCCATCGATCAGGATCAGGTAGTGTATTACATAAATTTACTAATGATACAACAGGTACAACAGGTACAGATGGGTTCAGTGTAGGTATTGATTCAGCTGAGAATGGTTATCTATGGAATTATGATAATACTTCTGTAAGAATTGCTACTAATAATTTAGAACGAATTGTTATTGCTAATACAGGTTTAATAACAGCCATTGCACCGATAGCAAATATCATAACACGAACAGGCCAAACTACTGGAGCAAGTTATGATAGTTGGGTAACTACTGGTGGTAGTTATTATTTAGGTTCTGATAGTTCAGCTGGAGGTGTTGTACTAGCTGGGTCAACAGCTTATGCATTTGTAATGAATGCTGTAGGGTCAAGACCAATTCAATTTGGTACTAATGATACTTTAGCTGGTACTATTGATACATCACAGAATTTTGCTTTTGGTCCTCATAGTGCAGTTGAAAGAATGCATGCCCATATAGCAACATCAGCGGCAATACTTCAGAAATTTACTAATAGTACTACAGGAGCAACTGCAACTGACGGTTTAAGTGTTGGTCTTAACTCATCTGAACAAGCGATATTATGGAATTATGAAAATACATTAGCTATTATAGCTACTAATAATTTAGCACGATTAAATATAGCAGCTGATGGTGGTATATATACCCAAGGAGTTGCTGGGGGTAGTAAAGGAGTTGGGTCTGGTAACTTCGGATCATTGTATATAAATAATGTATTGGTAACTAGTCCAGCAGATGATTTTGTATCGGGAAGTTTTACCACGGGTTCTATTGCAAGCAGTGGTTCATTAGAAGTTAATGTAGCACATGGTTATGGTAGTGATGATATACAGCTTATATTACAAACGGTAGGAAGTGTGGATGGTAATATTGATATAAGAGGGCGAACATTTAACAAAGGTTATACTGAATCAAGGGCTAATATTACTATAACTGCACCAATCGCAAATAATTTTAAAGTGAAATTAGTAAATCAATCTGGATCTGGTCAAACAGTAACAGTATATTGGACGGTAAGAAAACGTTAATTTTAAGAGGATATAATTATGAGTTTTGAGAAAGCAGAAATACTTAGTATAGTAGGTGATGAGGATAAAATACATATACATGGAATTATGTATGATAAAGTATTATCATCTAATAATAAAGGTTTCACAGCCACTTTAAAAGGTGATGATGTAACTAATTTACCGCTTGCTGGTGAAGCTAGATATCTAGCTATATTTGAATTATGTAAGCCTATTATAAAAGATCAACATAATCAATGGATCATAAAAGATGATAA
>SDBT01000666.1_pt1 | contig 55107 bp, 46 predicted proteins | sample 2277101 | NCBI WGS metagenome assembly SDBT01 (sample SAMN10404973, study PRJNA504765) | marine sediment metagenome | isolation source: marine sediment core GS10_PC15, 103 cmbsf | place: Arctic Ocean: Southern Knipovich Ridge | collected 2010 | reverse complement strand
CCAAAGGCCGATCCCAAGAAACAAAAAGAATTCCTGAACGATTTTAAAAAAATCTGGATTCTCTCGGAGAAAATAGCGTAATTTCTTTCCAGGATAAGGCGAGTATTCAGTTTTCGCCGTCAATCATCCGGATGTGGTCGTTGAAAGGGCGACAGCCCGAAATCTTAACCTACGGCGGTCGACAACGACAATATCTCATTGGTGCAGTTGAGTCTCTGGCTGGAAAGGTTCACGTGGTATTATCTGACACTTTAAAAGCATCACATTTCCAACACTTTTTAGAGGGGCTCCTTGCCAGGTATAAAAACGCGGGGAAAATCCTCCCGATCTTGGACAACGCCCGAGCGCACCATTCCAAGGAGTTGAAACCCTTTTTAGAAGCTAATAATGATAAGCTCATGCTTCTCTTTCTTCCTCCATATTCCCCCGATTTAAATCCAATGGAGTGGTTTTGGAAGTTTTTACTCAAACAAGTCACGTATAACACTTTTTTTGACACGTTCAAGAAATTTCAGCGTGCGCTCATAAAATTTATAAGAAAATTTAAATTATCATCAATAGAAATTAAAACTCGCTGCAGTTTTGCGAAATTAATTCCGTCGTTATAAATAATTACTAAATCATATCCCATGTGATAATATCATCCTCATCTATATCATTTTTAGCAATTCTTCCAATAATTATATTTAAAAACTTTGGAGCAATACCATAACCTGGTCTTTTTATTATTAGATCAGATTCCTCAATTACTTTTCCTTTGGATATTTTTTTGCTAGCTATTATACTTCTACGAGCTAATTTATATAAGTTATCTTCAGATTGGGGTCTAAATTTAATTGGAGACCCTAACGCAGCTTCTGTTTCTCGGATGTTTTTTATCATTTCCTTTAATTCATCAGGCTCCAGAGCAAAAACATGATCAGGGCCTTTTAAAGTACGATTATTGGTGAAATGCTTTTCAATAATACAAGCTCCAAGTGATACACATACAGAGGGTATAGTTGTGCTCATAGTGTGATCCGAATATCCTATAGGCACTTGAAAGGCTTGTTTTAAAGTTTGTATTACCCTTAAATTCAAATCTTCAAATGGAGGGGGATAATTAATTGCACAGTGTAAAAGACTAATTCCAATTTCGGCCACTCCTCTTATAGCATTGATTGCATCCTCGATGTCACCTAAACTCGCCATACCTGTAGATATTATGATAGGTTTTTTTGTTTTTGCTATTTTTTTTAGAAATGATAAATCCACAATTTCAAATGATGCAACTTTGTAAGCAGGCATATCTATATCTTCTAATTCTTGTATAGCTTTATAATCAAATGGACTAGATAAAAATATGATATTATTGGTTTTTGAAAAATCCGCAAGCTCTCCAAGCCACTCTCGTGGCATTTCAAGATCTTTGATAAGTTCCCATACCGATTTTTGACTAATTTTTCCCTTAAGATAATTTGGGGTATTAGTTTTTTTGGAATATATTGTATCTGCGGAAAAAGTTTGAAATTTAACAGCGTCTGCACCTGCATCTACTGCCACTTTAATTAATTTTTTGGCCTGAGTTAAATCACCATTATGGTTGGATCCCACTTCTGCTATAACGAATGTTGGACAATTTTCTCCAATTTCTTTATTTTTAATAAAAAAATTCTTCATTTTTTGTGATCCTTCCTAATCTTACAAAATATAATATCTACGAAATGATTTTAATGTGACCATTGTCCTAATTAGAAAATACAAAAAACATTTTTAGTTGTTTTACCTACTTTAGTCTTATTTAATATCGGGCAATTAGGATTCATCCTTTTTAATTACCAATAAATCATAAAAATAGAATTAATCAAAAAATAATGATAAGAAAGTAAAAATTAAATTACTTTAATCATTTAAGTATATATAATAATGCAAATAATTAATAGAAAAAATATTTATGACAATTAAACTTGTTTTTTCTAATATTACGTAGAGTTTATTATGTGAATTAAAATATTTGAAATCAAAAAAAAGAGATATGAATTTGTTGATTCATGATCTCATTTAAGAGTTAAAAAAGAGTTTATACAATAAATCAAAACTTGGTGTAAGAAAATAAAATTACTTATTAAATCTAATGGTGGAGAAAAAATAGTACGCTTTTCATTGAAGCTCGCGAATTTATTAAAAAAAAATGAGAATTTAGAGATTGATTTTTTAACTGCAGATCATGAGGACTGGGGATATTACTACAAAAGGGGGTACAAAAATTTAAAGGATGTTAGAGATTATTTACACCAGATTTCATTCAGGAAAATGCGATTAAACCTTTACAAAAAATGGAATCTTGATAAAGACAATTTATTATTAAATAACTTCATCAGATATAAAAATTTAAATTCAAAATCATTAGATCATTATGCCGTTCAACGAGAATATAATTTGATTAATGAATTGGTTGGGAAAATTTTCTTAAATAAAAAACTGTTTAAGAATACAAATTTCTTTCGAAAAGCTTTTTATTATCTTTTGAAAATATTTTGTTATCCTTTAATTCCTCTAACTAATAAGAAATCAAGATATTTAACTAATGAAATAAGATTATTTGTGCATAAGATATTGTACTATTGGTCAAAATTAATTTTATTTATATTTAGATATCTGCCTAAAACTTTTAATTTGATAATTTGGAAAAAAAAATTTGAACATCTACATGTAATTGCTTATATGAATAAAGATAATGGATTTAAAAATATCTCTAAGCTTGCACTTAAGTATTTTATAACTTACTATTATCTTCTTAAAAAAATTAATCCGGATGTAGTCTTAATATATAATGGAAGTTGGGCAACTAATACCACTTTAGCAGCTGCTTGCAAAAAACTAGATATTTGCCATTATTTTACCGATTATTCTGGTTTTGTAGGATATGCATTATTCGATCAGACAGCCATCTGGTACGAGGGGGATATTAATAGAAAAGAATTACCAGATTGGTCTGAAGAAAGAGAACTTGAATTAAATGATAAAATAAATACTTATTTGAAAGTGTGGAGTAGAGGTATTGCTTCTGCAGCTGAAGACGATAAAATCATCGATACACCACTCCCAGAAAAAAAATTCATTTTTGTACCATTACAAATGATGAGCGATACAAACAATATTAAATTCTCACCATTATTAGAAGATAATCTTCAGTTAGTAGAATTGGTAGTAAAATATACCCCTAAAGAATATGATATTATCGTAAAAAGGCATCCTTGGGATATGATTTGGGCAGATCCATTATATTGGAAATGTTTAATAAAGATTAGAGAGATTGCAGACGAACACGATAATGTTTTGCTTTACCACTATGCAGATTCACAAGTTTTGCTGAAACATTGTGAAGCGTTAATAACAGCCAATTCAACTCTAAGTTTGGAGAATTTATTTGAAGCACGGGCACCTATGATTATATTGGGGGATAATTTTGTTAGAGGATGGGGATTTACTTATGACGTAAATAATTTGGAGGAATTTCAATATAAATTAAGAGAAACGCTAGAAAAGAAAGTAACCCCAGATATGATAACTAAAATGAAACAGTTTCTGCATTTATATTTCCATCAAGTCCTAATAAAAGGTCAGTTAGAAATAAATTTTGAAATTCACGATAAACAAGGGAATTTAATTAAAAAAGTCCACTTGCCTAGTGAACCAAAAGGTATTGCTGAACGATTGCAGAATGAATTCATACAAATTCAAGAAAGAAAAACCAAAGGCTTAAAAAAACGCTTACCAGATATAAAGAAATATAGATGTTTGATTGATAGATCTAAGATTCCTAATTATATAGGTGTAATACTGGATTATAAACCTTAATTTTTGATTTCTTAATTCTTAACAATTATATTAAATAGAAGTTTCTTTGGTTAATGGATTCAATCATCCCAGATCTTTTCTAATGTTAAGAATTATGGAATTATTTGAAATTTATAAGAAGAAGTTAATCTCTTATAAGAAAAATTTTCCTTAAGGACTAAAAGTATTTAAAATCTTTTTTAATAAGTTTTACAACATAACCCTTTTCTCTTTTTCGCTCAATTTTAAATCCAACTTTTTGAACAGCCTTTAACGCAGCGATATGATCCAATGGGATTCCTGCCTCAATAAATTCTAATTTTAATTCATTGAAAGCGTATTTTATTAGTATTCTATATGCTTCAGAGGCATATCCTTTTCCCCAGTAATTTTTGTCTCCAATCAGTGTTCCCAAGGAGGTCATTTTTTTATTAAAATCTATTGGTTCTATTTTTACATTTCCAATATGAATATTTGAATCCTTTAAAAACACTCCTAGAAATAATGCATTTGGATCATTGTACATACCTTTTATATATTCCTTTAAACCTTCTATAGTCGCTTTTTTTGTGTCTAAAAACTTGTTGATTTCAGGATCATTAATCCAGGAAGCATATTTCGCAGTAGCATCTTTCTCTCTTAAAGGTATTAACTTGATACGCTTACCTTCTATTTTAATATTTTTTTTGTTCATTATTTTTAATTTATAAATGTAGCTTAAAAACTTACCCTTTTGGATAAATGGAAGGAATTATGGAAAAAATGTGGGAAATATCTCATCTCTAATAAGACAATACAGAAATCATCAACCTTAGAAAAATTTATAACCAATCCAACTATTTTTATAACTGTCCAAGATATTCTATATAAGTGTTCAGACTTTTTAAACATTTTTTTCCTAAATTATTCTAAATTTATATCGATACCAATGATTTTTATTTAGTGAAAAAAAAAGAGAGATTGCTAGAAACAATATTAAAAGATGGTAAATCTGAATTATTAAACCTTAAAAATCGGTTAAACTTACTGAATTGAATATAATACTGATACAAATCTTTACTTTTAAATGAAGATATCACTAAAATCACGAAATGTTTGATATGGACAATTTTTCATTATTAGTTGTATTCCATCAGTTAGCTGCTTGTTTGAAAAATTAGAGATGTAATTGTTGTTAATTCATGATCAATTAAAGGGACACACAATCAAACTAATCAGTCCACATCATCAACAGTTCCCAAGATATAAGAATTTCTCACTTTTTTTTATATGTGAATTGTAGCTCTAAAAACTAATTCTTTTTCTCTACGTATTGTTTTTATACTTTAATTTTTCCCATAAACCAGGATTATAAACTTGTTGAGGTAAATCATTAAAGTTTGTTAATATTTCATTTAAAAGATCTCTAGGTAAAGATTTTTCCTTTAAAAAATTAAGATTGCCCTTAATTTGTTCTATATTTTCTACACCAACAATTAAACTAGTTATTTCAGCAAGATCTCTGACGAATAGAAATGCTATTTTTGAGATACTAATATTCTTCGTTTTTGCTAAATTATTGAGTTTCTTTAAATGTGTTTTAGCAGATTCTAAATACTTAGGTAGATTTTTTGGTGAAATAAAAAAGAGACCTTGCAAATAAATACTTCTCGCTATGATGATATAATTACTTCTTTTAAGTTTACTTAATAAACCTGTTTTAATTAAACGTTGATCGAAAATGTTGATAGGGACTTCAATTGCCTCAATTTCTTTAAAATTCAATGATGCTTCAATTTCTTCAGGATGATATGCAGAAATTCCGAATTTATCTATCAATCCTTCACTCTTTAATTGTTCTAGGCTTTCAATTATAATTCCATCTTTCAAAAAAATATCAGGAGCATGATGTAGTAAATAAATAGGTATATGTTTCAATTTTAAACTCTTTATAGATTGATTTATTTGATGTTTAACATAACTATATACCAAATCATAAGTAATTTTTTCTTTTATATTAACAGATGGTAATTTAGTTATTATTATTGGTTCATAAATTCTTTTTTCAATTCCTGAATTAATGAATGATCCTAGAATTTCTTCACTATTCCCGTAAGCAGGGGATGTGTCGAAAGAATTAATTCCATTTTCATAAGAAAATTTTAAAATATTGAGGGCGGTTTTGAAATCGGGTTTTCCATTAATATTAGATATTCCATAATTTAATCCAAGTTGAGCCGTTCCTAGTGTAATTTTAGATATGTCCATATAATTAAATAATTAACACCGTTTCTTAACAATATAGATTTTATTTACAAATTTCTTTATTTAAAATTTCTATAATTAATAACAAAAGGATGTTAAAGATTTAAGAAAAAATCAGTGAATTATTTGGCATTATTTTTATGAATTTTTAAATGATTTCAATTTTTCAGTGTTCTCGAGAAATATGTAATTTCTGCTTTTAAATTCAATTAAATTTATTTTAAAATTAGGAATGTTTCTATAAATTCTTAACATAACGGATGTGGGCTTTTTCATATTTGTTTTTTTCAAAAAATTCCCGTCCTAATTTGTTATTTTTATCTGTGAGAGCGATGATATGTTTTACACCCCTCTTTCTTATCATTTCTTCAAAAATTCTGTATGAGATCGTGCCTAAGCCTGTGTTATGATATTTCTTTAATATTGCTATGCTTATTTCATTAATTTCTTTTGATTCCGTTCTTTTTTTTGTTAGCCTAATATAACCAGAAACCTCAGATTTGTAAAATACTACATAAACATATTCTTTATCAAAAATTTTCTCCCACCATATGCAGTGATCCTCAAATGGAACAGGCGCAGAAGTTTTTAGGTTATAATCAATATTTTCATTAAAGACAATCCATATTCCTCTTTTATGAGCCTCGATTTCACTTTGAGCAGGTTTAACCTCTATAAGATCGAAATCAATTTTAATTGTTTGATCAGATTTTATATATCTAGAATAATCTCTGATGCTTCTTATTAAACAAAATGCTTCTATATTAGTCTTTCCCATTTTTCTCCCCCAATCTTGGGACATAATCTTAACACCCTTTAGGGATCTAGAATGTGGATAATCTCTCATCTCAGATTTATAACTCTTAAGGGCTTTTAATTTTATTTCTAGGGTATCTGAAATATCAATGAAGACATTAGGCTTGAAGGTTTTCTCTCCAGCCAGAATTTGCCAATCTGTTGAGGAAGGGATTTCAAAACAATAAATATCTGGATGTTTAAAGCCAGGTTGAGGACGACAGCAAGTAAGAACAGCTTGAAAAGTAAGGCGATGATCAATATTTAAATCTGAATGATGATGCGTAAAAATTATGTCTGGTCTTATTTTATAAACATATTCTTCTACCTTTTTAACAATGTCTAGCAATGGTGTTCCATCGAACTGGTTATCGGAAAATCTCTCAAAGAATATTTCTTTAATTCCTAGTATTTTCTGTGCTTGAATAGCATTTTTCTTAAGTAAATCCAATTTAGCTCCGATATCATCTAAGGATCTTGAAGTTATACCTTCTCCTAATATTAAGCAATATATTTCATTATCCCGGGTAAGTTTAGCAATAGTCCCTCCACATCCTAATATTTCATCATCCGGATGAGCTGCGATAACTAAAATCTTTTTGTTTTTCAACGGTTATCAGTTCTCTTATAATATATAATCTTTTCAGTAATAATATAACAGATTAAAACTTCTTAAAAGATTCTTCTATTTGAATTAAATAATTTGCAAGATTTTTAATTATTTGAATTTATTTTAAAAATATCAATTTTTTAAAATTTATTGAATTTCTCTAGTTTTAATAAAGATAAGAATAATGATTTTCTATGTCAAAAGAATAAGAAAACTGTAGGGATTGGTGCAATCGTGATTATCTGAAAGATGGCTTTGATAATCACCCTTTTAACCAAATGAAGAATTATGCTGTTTAATAGGAAGTTTTTTTTTTTCTCTCCCAATTACTGAGCGAAAAAATATTAAATTTTTGGAAGTAGGGTGTGGTTCATGTAGTAATTTATGGATGATAGCAAAGGAGGGTTTTCAAGCTCAAGGAATTGATTTTCCTAAGGAAGCGATAAAATTAGGTAATTTAATGTTAAAAAAGTGGACTACTAATGCGGAATTAAAAATAGGTAGTATGTGCACTATTCCATATAAAAACGATTTTTTTAATGCTGTTGTAGATGTTTTTTCATCATATTGTCTTTGCATAAATGACTACATAAAATTCTTAAAAGAAGTAAAAAGAATTTTAAAGATTGAGGTAAATTTTTTCTCCTGTACCCCATCTACTAATTCTGATGCATTTAAGAATTTTAAACATACGAAAAAAATTGATGAGTATACTCTCGATGGCATAAAAAGAGAAACTTTCCCTTATTATGGAAATTAATACACTTTTAAATCTATTGATCCACTTAGTTATAAAAATCTTCCTGAAGATAATGGATTTAAAGTAAAATATTTAGAAAAGATTTCAAAAATTTATCAAGATATGAAGAAAACCTTTGATTTTGTTGTAATTGATGGAGAGAAATAAGAATTTATATAATTATGATAACAATTTTCCAATAATCTTCAACAAAATGATTTTAATCTTTAAATACTCTTAAAAGATCATTTTTAATTATTAGATCCTCTTTTTTAAGTTGGAATAAATCTGTTCCCATATAGCTATTCTTAGAAAGAGTTGGCAATTTAATAGCATTTACAAAGATATACCAATAAACATACCTTACGATATTTTCATAGTATTTCTGATAGTTTTCATTGAATTTTTTAAGAAGATCGTCGATATTTTCCAAATAATTAAAATATTGTTCCTTGCTAGTAATCGGAAAATTTCCTCCTTCAACAGCAAACATTCCTCCTTTAACACACATTATAGCGGGGATTTTTAAGAATGGTAACTCTACAGCTAAAAATCCATCATACACGAGTCCAAGATCTATTCCACTCTTCAGAAATTCATATGTATTAATAACTTTGTCTGGTGGAATTAAAACTACATTTTTAAAATCATTTAGGTTTATATTCTTGTTTATAATATCAACAATCCTGGGAGCACCCTTTAATACTGTTATTTCGGAAGGGTGGGATTTGATGTATAGCTTAATATCGCTTCTGTTCTTTACAAATTTAATTGTAGAAAGAATCCAATCCCTATAATTTTTAAAAACCTTATGCCTATCATTAAAATTTCCATCCCAAATCACATTTGGAAATAAAGAAATATGGTACTTATATCCATCATTCTTGTCAACTGTATAACTGGTCCGCTTTCCTTTATACAGGATTAGTGTATCAGATGTCGAATAATTTTGTCTTTTTTGAAAATACTCTTCGATTGATTTTTTAATCTTATTGGTTACTGGTGTATTTTTATATTTTAGCCAAAATTTCGAGGACGATAAAAAAAATGTTCTTGTATTAGAAGAGACAAAAATTTCACGAGGATCTAAGGAGTGTCCATGAACTGAGGAATATACAATCGTCTTTATCCCGTGATTTTTTAAGAAATGAAAAGCTGGAGCCCATGTGGAATAGATTCCATGAGATGTGAAAAAGTAATCTGGATTAATTTTATTTAAAACAAATTTTCCTACATTCCTACTTAAAATCGAATTCATCAAAGCAATCTTATAATAATATTTTACAAATTCATCTCTATAATTTAATTCACTTGTTTTGAAAAAACGAATAGTTGATGATTTTGCATAATCCTTCAATTCTCTCCAGTTATTTATGTTCAAATCCTTTCTATCGATGATTTTACTATAGTATAATATCTTTAAATTTGGATTCCTAAATGTTTTTAAAACTTTTCTTAGAAATATTTTATTAATAATTTTATGAAAATAATTTTCAGGTAGTTTGTAGAAATGTGGATATGAATTTAGATTAAAATTTTTCAATTCTCTGAGATGGGGGAAATCATTCACTTGATAAATCTCATTTAGTTTTAAAACACCGTCATCTAAAAGAACGAAACATTTTGCACCATTTAAACTTAAGAGTAAGGCAATAAAGAGCTCTCTATCTATTTGAACTTTAACACTTCTAACGATATTAAAAACTATTTTTTTATCCATAATTTTTTTATTAGGAACAGATTTTAATAAGTCTCTTAAATGATTGTATTCTTTTTGATTTTTTTTCCAGTCAATATAATACTTAATGTATTGATTTAGATATTTTTTAAGGAAAGAAACCATATTTTAATCTCTTACAATTTTATTAAATGAATTTCATTACTTCTCCCATATGATACGGTTTTACCGCATGATGAGACGTAAATGACTCAACTTTTCTTTCAAAATGATCAGCTAATTTCTTTGGTTGAAATAATAAAGAATACTCCTCAATAGAATGACCCCATGTTGTGGTAGGGGGAGATATATATTGAGTATACTCTGTAATCACTAAAGTACCATCATTTTTTAAAACTCTTTTGATTTCTTCAATAGATTTTTTAAATCTCCCCGGAGAAATGTGTTGTAAGACCGTCCAAGTAATTACTAAATCAAAATAATTATCTGGATAAGGTAATTCATCACACGATGTATTTTCAATTTTAACATCTGTATACAATAATTTGGACCATTCATAAAGTTCTTGTGTTGGTTCTATAGCGTAATGCTCTTGAGAATGTTTAGCTATCCAAGGTGTTAATCTAGCGTATCCACATCCTATTTCTAACGATTTTTCAACTATCAAATTATCTAGTATCTTTTCTAATAGTGAAACTTCATAAAATAAACGGGTGCTAAAAAGAGGTAATTTTTCACTAGCTCCATCACCAACGACTCTAAGGATATTATGAAAAACGATTTGATTTTCATCCGGTATGAAATTTTTTAAACTTTTTTTCTCTATTGGTTTTGGATTGTATGTTATTGCTGTATTTATTAATTTTTTAATCCGTTTTATAATTGGATTGTCTATATTATATATTTTTTGGAGACCTTTAGCCAGATAGCTGTAATTAAACAATTTAATCACAATTTATTAATACTAATTTTAATTTATTCAAGATTAAATAATAAAAAATAATACAAATCTTATTTTTATTATGTTTTTTAATAGATATATCCTATAATTACAGCACTGGCAGACCAGCGCACAAAACTTCCATATTCGGCATTCTTTATCTTTTTCAATGAGACTTGTTTCCATCTATTATTCTTAGATACACGTTTTAAGAAAAAGGATTTAGTAAATGGCATTTTACCCTCCATAATTAAATCGTCCAATACAGGACTATTTCCTTTAGGCATAGTTATTATTATTTTACCTCCCGATTTTATTAATCGTTTAATATTTTCTATAGCTTTAAAAAATTTTAGAGGTTCTCTTGGTTCTTCGTTCCAACCAACGTGTTCTAAGGTAGAAACAGTTATAATTATGTCGTATTTCTTCTTTGGGTTATAATCAATTATATCTTCATTTAATACTCCTGGAGCTATTTCGTACTTATCTACAATATCTCTGTTAAACATAAAAAAGTTCTTTAAAACATTTCCCACTTCCAGAATATCTTTTCCTATATATTTCTTTATAATTTCCCAAACGATTGGTATTTCAACGCTTCTTTCATTATTCCAAGTAATCCAATTTCTATGATAAAAATAACTATATTTCTTTCTGTTAAATTTGAAAGTTCTTCTAGATTTAAAGTTCGTATAGAACCATGTCCAGAATTCAAGTTCATCTTTTAACCAAATTCGATATAAATCTGGATTTAAAATGACTAAAATTCCAGATTGAAGGAAGTAATTTAATCCCTTTTCAATGATGAATTTATTACATTGATTTAATGAAATTCTAATATCTGAAAATATAAAAAAAAATAACCCTTTCTTTCTTATTTTCTTTTTAATATCTCGTAATAATGCTTTATAGTATCTTAAATGCGTTGTTTGCATTTTAACGAATATAAATATATAGTATTTTTATTTTAAATAATATTTTCAATATGTTCCATCAACCTATTTTTAAACGCTTCACTTGAATACCTCTTCTTTACATCTTTATTTTCGACTTTTACTCCACTTTCCATTACGAATTTCATTTTTTCAATTAAATCATTAACATCATTCCGTTTAAAATATATCGGATAATCACCTAAAACATCTTTATGAACATATGTGTTTGAAACTATTGATATTTTATCAAGATATGCTGCTTCAACCGGTGTCATTCCGAAACCTTCAAATAATGAACAGTCTACATAAAAAGATGATTGATTTAATTTGTCAAAAAGTGTTTTATTATCACGTATATATTCATGAGGACAATCAAGTTTTATCGTCTTATCATCATACCTGCCAAGAACAAGTGTATTTAATCCTAATTCATTAGCAGCTTTTGAAAAAACTTCTTGACTTTTGTATTTTACTATCCTACTTATATTAATAGCATCATACTTAATCTTTGCTTTGGGTAAGCTTAAAAGATAATCGGAATTAACACATTGATAGCAGAGTGGAACGTCCAGTTTTAAGAATTTTTTTATGCAATATTGGGTATATTTTGAAACAGCTAAATTAAGATCTGCTTGTTTTAAGTATTTTCGATAATTTTTCTGGAAAAATTGTCTATTTCCCCAGTAGATATTAATATATTTGTTTATAAATTCAATAATAAAATTATTTTTTAAGGAATTTTTTCTGTTTTTAATATATCTGTTCGCATACTCGAAGGTGAATTTATGTTTATTTGTGAAATTATAGAGAAATTGCTGTATATTTTTAGATAAGGAATTAATTTCCGATCCCTTTTGAAAAAACATAAAAGGAATATCATTGATGAAATTTATTAATTTAATATTGTTTTTCTTTATCTCCTTTAATGTTCTATACCATTTATACAAATTATATCTATTTTCTACGATACAGATATCAATATCGGGTGAGAAAGTATTAAATAAAACTGTATGACCATCCTTTTCTAAATGATTTATGATATAAGGTAAAAAGCCCTTAGTTGCAAATATTGCAAATTTCATATTTTTACTAAATTAATTAATATAGATTACTAGTAATAAAGATTATTCTATAAACTGTTAGAAAAAGTCCCTCCGTTACAAATGCAGTCGAAAATTTCCAGTCTTGAGGCCTGATCATATATATTGATAAAATTACTAGTATCTCCTATTAAAAATGCCTCGATTTGGTTATAGAGACCGTGTTTGAATTTAAGATCCAATTGATCATCAATTTTTACCTCTTCAATAGTTACAGATTGAAGTTTTTGTATTTGTAATTTTTCAAGTGGGCGAAATATCAATCTATGTTTTTGAGTAAGGATTTCAACCCCCCATCTTCCAGGAGCATCCCAATTTGAATGGTAGGAAAATAAAGCCCCACTTTTTGTTATTCCTGCTCCAGTAAAAATAGTTCCGTTTGGATGCCAATCGAAGCCTCCTTTTGAAAATGAATGGATTTCCTTAGGTTCTCCCCCCAAATAAAAGGCCAAATCAATAACATGTGAAGAATTATGCAATAACCATCTCTTTTTAACTTCGGGATCTTTTTTAAGAGGCACGATTGTATGAGGCCATTCTGTAAATTCAAAATAAAAGGAATTTACACCACCATCTTCTTTTATAATCTCTTTAGCTTTAAGTGTAGAAGCATAAAAACGCCGATTATATCCAAGTAGAACATTAATATTAGATTTTTTTGCCTCTTTTGCAACGGACTTAATATCTTTATTATCTAAACCTCCTGGTTTTTCTAACAAGATATTTTTGATTCCAGATTTTATAAGCGCACGAGTTACCAGTCCTAATTGGGTTCCAGAAACAGCTATTATAGAGTATTTAGGATATTTTGTGTTTTTTGATAACCATTTATTAATTCCTCCAGTTATTACATTTATTTTCGTTTTCTCTTGAAATATTTGAGCTGACTGGATTCCCCTCCCAACAACTGTAAATTTTAGATTCATCCCTCGCAAAACTTGAGCATGAGTAATAGCCATAGGACCAGCACCTATTAATAAAATTTCTTTTTCTTTTAAACTAGCCAATTTAATCATCGTTTATTTTGTAGTTTGTTTTTAATTACGTTAATCTTTGGAAACCACTATGGGCAACAGGACCTTCTAATAAATCAGAAATTTTATTTTCTTTTATTCCTTGCTCAATAATTTTAAATGTTTCATCAACAGCATTAAAATATTCTTCCACGATCTCTTTTGTATGACTATAGCTGACATAAACACTTAAACTCGCTAAATAGCCTTTTTTTAACATCTCCTGGGTAAAGAGAGTTTTAAGTTCTTGAGCATTTTCATAATTAAATGTAAAAGTAGTTAATGCATTAGGAGGTAATATATCAATATTAAGCGAATGTTCTTTAGCTAAATTTTCCCATCCTCTACTAATTTTCTCACCTATATAGTCTAGATGAGCTGGAACATTTTTATCTTGCATTTTTCTAATAGTAGCAAGGGCTGCAGTAGGGCCAACACGTTCAGTCCAATAGGTACTACTTATAAAGCTAGTCTGAGCAGCTTCCATGATATTTCTTTTCCCTATTACAGTAGCCATAGGGTAGCCATTACTCATGGCCTTTGCCAGAACTATCATATCGGGGGTTACATTCAAAGTTAAATGAGCGCCACCAACAGTTAACCTCCAACCAGAAGTTATTTCATCAAATATTAAAACAGCACCAATCTCATCAGAAATTTCTCTAATCCGCTTGAGAAAATTGTTTTCAGGTTTCTGATGCCTCAGTGGTTCTACTACTATAACACCAATTTCATTTTCTTTTACTAATGCTTCTAATTGTTCAATTTTATTATATTCAAAGGGTAATGCGGTTTTAAGTAAAACTCTTGGAACTCCGTTAGGATCTAACCCTGGTAATAAATGCCCGTCTAAATTGGCATTATCTGCTAGATTACTTGACAAATACCAATCATGCCAGCCGTGATATCCGCAAAAAGCAATCTTATCTTTTTTGGTATATGCTCGTGCGATTCTAACAGCAATAACCATTATTTCTCCACCTGTTCTAGCAAAACGCACTGCTTCAGCCCATGGATGGAGCTCGAGTAATAATTCAGCTAATTCAATTTCTTCAGGACAATTCAAAGTTGCCATAGAACCTTGGTTTATTGCTTTAATGACAGCATTATCAACATCTGTATCTGCATAACCAAGTGTACATGCCCCCACACCCATAATCGTCATATCTATGAATTTATTATCATCTAAATCCCATATCTCAACACCTTTTGCTCTTTTATAATAAGAAGGCCATTGATCAGGTAAAAACATCTCTGATCTTTTGCTTAATAACTGCGATCCTCCAGGGATCATTTTTTTTGCTTTATTCCATAAATCTATTCCTTTTTTACAGTTCACAGCTTCACAACTCTCATATATCAATTTTGGTTTGTTTTGTATGACTTTCTTCTATTTTATAAAGGATATCCAATATTGCTACATCATCCTCTAACGGATATTGATATTTTTCTTTTTTTTGAACAGCATTTAAGAAGTGCCTCATCTCATCAATATACATTTTTTCAATTATATTTGGATTATACCCCTCTTGTGCTATTCCCAAATCTTCCTTATAATATTTCCACTCTTGATTCTTTGGGTTGTAAACTCCGACTTGTTTTGTGTTCCAATCCCATTCTATTACACCACTAGCACCAAGTAATTTAAAATGTCTATAGGCATATCTTGAAACTACATCTACTAACAAATGAGCAATTAATCCTGATTTAAAAGTTATTAAAACATGATATACATCATCTATACTCTCTCCCATATCTAATGTGTTTCCAACAAGACCACTAACACTTTCTACATCTCCAAAAATCCATGTAAGCCAACTTAACTCAAAAGGAACAATTTCTCTACCACCACCTGTCTCCTTTTTGGATACGTAATAATCGGAAACTTTTTCCCATGGGTGCCAATCTGGTAAATATTGTCCTGAATGATGGGTAAATGTACATAATTTGCCAATTTTACCCTCATCTACAAGTTTTTTAATTCTTTTTACTGCGGGATGATATCTTAAAGTGGAGGAGGCAGCACCCACAATATCTTTACTTTTTAAAATTCCTATAACTTTGTCTAATCCATCTCTAACAACACTTGCTTCAGTAAAAAAGTTAATATCATTTTTCGCAGCATAAAGTTGATATTCTAAATGGATATTAGGAGGAACAGATATGATAAAAACTTCAGGTTTCTCTTTCATAGCTTCTTTAAAATTAGCAAATGTCTTTATATTATATTTTTCTTCAACTTCTTTTCTTCTTTCCTCCCTTAAGTCAAGAGCTATGACATCTTCTTCATTCAAGGCTTTTAGATTTCTGAGTCTTCTTTTCCCCATTGAACCAAGACCTATTACTAATATTTTCATTTATTTTATCTCCTATTAATTTTAGCTACTTTTTTCTTTTCATAATTTTCCCAATATTTTTCTTCTACAAACTTATTTATTTTTATTATGTCCGGATTTTCTCTTAATAGATATATTATTTCGTCTAACCTGAAGTATTTTTCATCTTCATATAGCATTTCAATAATTTTTTTAAAGAACTGAAAATCCTCCTCATAGTCTAAAGACATTCTAGCATCAATTATATGATTCGCTTCAGCATCAATATATTTTTTTTTCAATTGTAGGTTATTTTTAAAGAATTCTCCCCAACCTGTTTCAGTGTAATTCTCTTTTTTTTTTTCAAAAATACTTTTTAAGCAATCTATTTTATAGCCAAATGAGTTAACACCAAACGGTAAATCCCTTGTAGATATAACATCAAAAATTTCATAATTTTCTTTAGCTTCCTCAGCTATTTTATCTATGTATTCAAAATCACAGAATAGATCATCTCCATCAACGTTTATTACAAAATCAATTTTATGATAATTTGCGGAATCAAAATGTCGTTTTATTATATCTTTTTCATCTCCCGCAAAGTAACTTATATTTTTTTCTTTTGCTATTTTAATAAGTTTCTTATCTTCTGGATTTGTAGTAGTGCATAAAACAATTTTATCTAAGTTTTTTGCTCGTTTTATTCTTTCTATCAGATGAACAATTGTAGATTTTCCCTTTATCTCCATTAAAGCTTTCTTTGGTAATCTAGTTGAACCTAATCGAACAGTTATAAAAACACCAATCTTCAAGAATTATACCTCTTTATTGTGAAAACTAGAAATAAGTTAATTTAATTTATTTTTTATAATTTTGAACATACTAGATGATTTAATTATTTTTTTAATAAATTTTTGATGTAATAGAGGATTAAAGATATAGTGGTAGACTGACTTAGTTAATCATTTTCGTCAAAAGAAATTATAAATGATAAATCTATTTTAATAAATACCGAATATTTTAAAAAGTAGTGAAAAAAATGAAAAATATTGTAATTATTGGAGCAGGAAATATAGGTAGTCGTCATTTACAAGCTCTTAAAGCCGTTGATATTCCATTAGATATCACAGTTGTTGATCCTAACCCTGATTCAATAAAAATTGCAAAAGAACGATATAATTCAGTTCTATCAGGTCATTATAAACACTCAATTAATTATTTTAGGAATTTCAATGAAATTAAGGACGAATTTGATATTGCGATTGTAGCTACTCATTCGAATATCCGGAGGATGGTTATTGAACAGTTGTTTGAAGTCTCACATGTGAGAGCTTTTATTCTTGAAAAAATCTTGTTTACTAAAGCAGATGATTACTCAATTGTAGGAAATCTACTAAAAGAGAAAAAAAGTAAGGCATGGGTGAACTGTACAAGGCGTGTTATCCCTTTTTACAAAGATAAGATTAGATTTTGGTTCAGAAACAAGAAATCCACTTTTAATATATCTGGAAGTAAATGGAAATTGATCTCAAACATAATTCATTTCATTGATTTTATGGCTTTTATTCTAAATGATAATGAACTATCGATTGAATATGATAATTTAGAATTAGATTTAGTTGAGAGTAATATTCCGAATTTTCTAGAATTAAATGGATCAACGAAGATACATTTTAAAAAAGGGAGTTTGGGGATAATCAGTTGTTTCTCTACAGGAACACAACCTTTAATAATAGATATTGCTTCTGATGAGGTGAGATGCATAATTAATGAAACTGAAGGAAAATCATGGGTGAACCGAAACAGTAAAAAAGGATGGGAAGTATTCGAATCACCAATTCTCTATACTAGTCAAATAACATCATTCCTAGTTGAAAGTATTATTGAGAAAAATGAATGCCCTTTAACTCCCTATGAAGAGTCAATGAAATTGCATTTAGCAATTTATGAAAACTTATTAAAATTCTTGAATGAAAACTTTGACAAAAATTTTAAATCTTATCCTTTTACATAAATGATTTAAGAATGCAAATAATATAGAAACATTCTCAATAGAATCTCCTTGAGATTATACTATTTGTAGAAAATGTAATTAGTTTAATATCAGTTTTCTGATTACGGCAGCAACTCGCTTGCTACTTTGCCCAACCGTAGAATAAAGCATTCTTTCAAAATATTTTTCACGCTGTTCTAGAAATCTATTCCAATATTCATCTGAAAGAGATAAATTTATTGCCTCAATAATTTCATTAGCATTAGTAACTCTTATTTCGATTTCTTGCTTAAAATGATCAAAATATTAGTTATATTGTCAGGTCTTATCGTTGTAATTGGTAATCCCATAGCAGCTGCTTCAAAACTCCACTACATTAAAGATTTTCTTGCTATATTGATTTTTGAAAGCTTTTACAACTTTATGTTTTATTTAATATTAGATATGATTATATTTCTAGGATTTAATTCAAAAATTTTCTTAAATCAGAAATAATCTGTTGAGTTGGAGAGTAGTTTTTCTCATGATATAAAATTAATTTTAAGTTCGCCTTCAACGAATTTTTGTAATCTTCAATCTTTTCTTGAGAATCCAACAATTCCTTTAATCTTTGAAATAATTGTTGTTCATTTTTCACTTTGATAATGTATTTTTCATCATTATAAACATGTTTTGCTGAGAAATATATGCTCTGGTTTGTAAAATCTAAGCAGATAATAGGAGTCCCTACAACCATTGAATCTAAAATAACAGAAGATTCCTCTGTTAAAAATATATCCACAGTTTTAAGAATCTCAAAAATATCTATGTTCTTTACAATAATTGCTTCAAAATCTAATTGTCTCAAAATTTTTCTGATAAACTTGCCATCCTGTTGAGGATGGAGTTTGATAATAAATTCTATATCTTTAAACTTTTTAATTACGTTTAAAACAGTATTGAGAGTTATCCAATTAGATTCATTTGTGAAAATATTCGTAGCTAACAATACTTTACGTTTATTACTTGATATGGGATGAATTTTTCCTGTGAAGTGATCTTCTATTTGATTCAAAGGAAAAACGTTTTTTTTCATAATAGATTCATATTTCGGGGATCCTCTGACCAAAATTTTTTCGGAGTTCACCCCTTTTTTAGTTAAATATTCTTTATCTAACTTTCCATCAACACAAATTATGTCACTAAGATATGGAGTGACATCTGATTCCCTACGGGGAATCCCACAATAGGGAATGAAACAAATTTTAATCCCATACTCCTTACCCAAGTAATTAATAATTTTTCCTGGAGAATCAAATTCATTTAAAATTATGATTACTTTATAATTAGAAGATTCAAATTCTTCCCTAATTCCTCTTATAATATAAATTATAGGTCGTATTTCGTAAAAAAAAATATCTTTAAGCATATAAAATGCATATTCTTTTAGCGAAGGTCTTATATATCTTATAATTTCATTTTTATTACGTTCATTTACAAACAAATGCTTTAAATTTGATTTTATATAACGCGGTAAAGCATATTTAAATTTTAAATTCCGAAAAAGTGGAGCTGGTTCATAATTGTGTCTTAACACATTAAATTTAATTTTATCTACCTTTAATTGGCTTACTAAGCACGAAAGCTCTTTTGAATAGTAGTAATTACCAGGAGCATTTATTCCAATATGGCAAATATCCACTGGCTTTGGCTGCTTTTTCTTTTTTTTTCGATACTTAAATTGAAGAGCATATTTAACATCATTTTTAAATTTAAAAAAGAAGTCATAGATCTTTGTTGAATAATATTTAATATTATGGTATAAATAATCGATCTGGCTTTTTAAAAAAAAAAAATTAATGTTATTTAATTCCAATTCTTGTTTTAGATACTCAAAAAAGAAAGTGTTCTTCTGACAGAAATATATTATTTTTGGATTTTCCCTTTGAATTATAGACTTTATAAATTCGAATTTCTCGAACTCCTTCATAAAATTTGATGTAATTCTATATTCTATAAAACTCCAAATATTATTTAGAACCTTTAGTTTACTTTTCGTTAAATTTCTATAAAGATTCCTAACATTAGACCAAACAGTGTTAATTACCGTATTGTATACTTCTTTTTTTATGTTGAAATACTCATTGGATACGGAACTTATGTTTTCATCGAACTTTTTCGAGGATAAATAAGATTCTCCTTTATTTAAACAAAATTTAGAAATTTTACTCTCGCTATATAGATGTCTTATATATGTAATGTTGTTTCTGATTTCTCTTTTTTTAAATCTGATATAATAATCAATAAAATTTCCTTCTTCTAAAATTTCAAAAAAATACAGAATTTTCAACTTTCAATTAAAAAAATTATAAATCTGATTAAGTTGTTATGGAATTGAATCTATTTATTCTTTATTTTTATCAATTTTTAAGCCCTCTAAATTATCTCCTTAAAACGATTAATATAATTAATCCAAACAATAATATTTCTTCACTAATTAAAATTCTATTTGAATAATGAGAATACATTAACAACATTTTTTGAAAAATGGAGTTTCCATATTTGTTATTCTTTTGAAATCTGTAAATAATTAATAATAGGTTTTAGTAATTTTCTCAGTTTACGGTAAATCTTCTGAATAATATTTGGTGGTCTCTCTGCTTCATTTTCAATTAAATCAAGATACTCTAACCAATTTTTATTCGTGTTTTCAACCCATTTTTTAAATTCATCTACATATAATGCATTATATTTTTGAAGTATACTCAAGGGTTCGTTTACCGTATATATCAAATAAGGTTTAGGAGAAGTATATTTAATGATACCTTTTACTTGTTTTAAAAAGGTATCAATTTCGTATTGTCTATCTTGAATCATTTTAACGTCTATTCTTTCGAATTCAGTCTCTTTTTCTCCTCTTTTATTCATAGCTTGATGATAGTAGAAGGTCTCCAATACTCGCCCCCATTTAAATCCTTCTTGTTCAATTAATTCTTTAATGACTATATCCTCATTTCTATATAAGTAATCATCAGCGATTTTTGGAATTATTTTTTTAAATACTTCTTTTTTTCCCATTTGCCCACCAGAATAAGCCCTTTTAGCGCCTTTAATTCCTGAGTTAAAGTTGATTAGGGTTGTAACTCTGCTATCACTTTCCAACCAGTCATAACTGCCCGTATTTTTTTTCATTTCGTCATACCAATTTTCTGGTATATACACATCAGAATGTAAATAAATAAACCAATCAGTTTTTACTAATGAAATAAGCTCAGCTATACAAAAACCTAGTGTTTTATGTTTTGTTTGATCAATAATTTCGACTCTGGGAAATTCTTTAAGAATTTCGAGGGAATCATCTGTAGAGCCTCCATTTCCAATAATTAATCTATTTACAGGAATTTCTCTAAAAATTGAAGTGAGGTTAATCTTAAAAAGTTCATTAGTATTTATTATTGGAATTATGACGTCTATAGGGTCTTTAGAGAATGAATTTTTTCTATCTATAAATTCTTTTTCTTCATAGTACCTACGAAAAATTGAATCTCTTTTCATTTCAAATGTACTCTAATAATTTTTATTATTTTTTCCCTAAAGCATATAATATTATAGAGCTGTTTATGTTAAATAGAACTCTTTTAAAGAATTTATAATAAACATCTGGTCTATCTCTGTAAATCGTATGGAAAAAGGCAAAGTGAGAATTTTATTGGAAATTTCCTCAGTTACTGGAAGTGTACCTATGTTAAAACCAAATTTTTCCTTGTAATATGTTTTTAAATGGATGGGAAAGAAATAAATCTTTGTATATATTTTTTTTTCTAATAGAAACTCTTGTAATTCCTTCCTAGTGTCTGGATTTTCTAGTAAGATACTATATAATTGATAAACATTACGAATTCCTTGTATATCAGGCAAAATTTTAACATTTGTTTCTTTTTCGAATTCTTTATCATAAAACTGTCCTTTTTTTCTCCTCAGTTTTATTATTTCTTCAATTTTTCCTAATTGAGATAATCCTAGGGCTGCGCATATAGTGGGCATTCTATAGTTATAACCTACTTGAATGTAATCCATTTCATTAATGTTAGTAAAATAATTAGTTTCAGGACTTTCCACTCTTCCATGGGATCTAATTAATAATAATTTTTCGTATATATTTTTGTCATTAGTACAAATAGCACCTCCTTCTCCAGTCGAAATTACTTTATTTTGACAAAAACTTAACATTCCAGCGTGTCCTATTGCACCCGCAAATTTTCCGTTGATATTTGCCCCAAGACTTTCAGCATTATCTTCAATCAGTAATAGATGATTGTCATCAGCAATTTCTCTTAAGATTTCTATGTTTTTACAAATTCGGCCTCCATAATGCATCGGTACAATAGCACGTGTATTCTTGTTGATTTTTTTTTGAACATCTTCGGGATCTAAGCCTAATGTTTCTTTTTCAATATCACCAAACACAGGTTTTGCACCCGCTAAAATGACACAATTTGCTGTTGAAATAAATGACATGGAGGGTACGATAACTTCCCCCTTTGTGATATTGTGAGCTAATAGTATTGCGTGTAAAGCAGAAGTCCCTGAATTAAAAGTTGCAGCATATTTAACATTAAGATATGTTCCAAGGTTTTCTTCAAATTCTTTTATTTCAGGACCAATAGCCCAATAAGATCCGCGTTTAACAATATTTGTAACCGCTTCTATATCTTTATCATCCCAGTATATATCGAATAGAGGATAATTTTTTGTCATATTGTCTCCACAGGTTAAATTATATCTAATTTGTTTAATAATTCTTTTATTTTATCTTTAGAAAGCCTTTCCCATTTTAAAGAAGATAATTCAGTTATCTCTAATTTATTATATTGTGATAATTTTTTATTTCTCAAAACTTCTCCTTTACTGTAAAGAAAGCTTCCAACTCCATTACTCTGGGGAAAAATGGCATACATATCATCAGTTTCGAAACAGTACTCAAGTTCGTGTGGAGAAATGAGTTCCTCAAATAACTTCTCACCTAAGCGAGAACCAATTTTTTTAATTTGGATTGATTTTGGGTCTTTTCCATATTTTGGGGCAAGGATATCTATAAGTACTTCTAAGAGATCCCGGATGTGAACGATAGGCATTTTCAAAACAAATAATTCTCCACCTTGAGCTAAAATCATCGATTTTAGCACAAGTTTTGCAGCGTCTGATATCGACATGATGAATCTTTCCATTTTTTCATCTGTTAGCGTCACAAAATTACCAGTTCTTAATTGTTCTTCGATTAATGGTATAATGGATCCCCTTGAACCTAACACATTTCCAAAACGCACGCATGATATAATAGTAACGTTAGATCCTTTAGCAGCATCTCTAGCAGCACATAAACGCTCACCTAACATTTTTGTAGCTCCCATAACACTTGTAGGGCTAATAGCTTTATCAGTAGAAATATGAATTAATTTTTTAACATTGTGAAGAAAACAAGCTTCAATGATGTTTTCTAATCCTATAATATTCACATTTACAGCTTCTATTGGATTGTATTCACTGAATGGAACATGTTTTATAGCAGCAGCGTTAAACACATAGTCTACGTCTTTTACAATCCTTTTAACTCTTTCAAAATCACGAACATCTCCAAGTAAAAAGCGTAATATATCATGGTGTTCTTTGAATCTCAAACTTGTTTCCCATAATTCATTTTCAGAATTAGAAAGAATTCTTATGGTTTTTGGTCCATAATTTAGAAGCTGTGAGACTAGCTCAGATCCAATGGATCCCGTCCCTCCACACACTAATAATATTTTGTTTTTATAAAAATCTGAAAAATTCAAAAAATCTCACAATTATTATCATTTTATAAGTATTATATAATCAGAAATAAAGAATAGCATAAAAAATTGATTTTATCAAAAATACAAAATTTTATGTGAATCCTTGCAAAATAAGGTTGAAGAATTAAGTTCTATCTTTAAATTTTTAAATCTAATCAAACACTTCTAAAAAGTAAAAATAAGTGAAATTATTATTTATCTCTTAAGTTTTTAATTGAACTTCCCACCTTTACGAATTATATCATAGATTTTCAATAAGCTAATTCTATAAATGATTAATCAATTTAATGATTAAATTTTTGATTCAAAAGAAAAATTAAATAACGTTCTTTACAAATTAGACTCAACTTCAGAATTTATATCCTTTGTTTTATGCTACTTTTTAATAACTTGAATGGTTTCTAATGACTAAATATATTTATACAGATCCATTATAAAAAATAATAAATTTAAAAATGGTAATAGAAAAAAGGGATTGAATAAAGAATTCCAAATTTAGTTTCTAAAATGAGAGAGTTAAAAATTGGTAAAAGAAAAATTGGAAAGCAAGCACCGGTTTTTTTGATTGCTGAAGCTGGTATAAATCATAATGGTGATTTATCGACTGCTAAAAAAATGGTTGATATCGCAATAAAGGCCAATGTTGATGCAATAAAATTTCAAACTTTCATTACACAAAATCTAATATTAAAAACTACCCATAAAGCAGATTATCAGAAGGTTTCCTCTGATGATGATGAAAATTTCTATGATATGATTAAAAAATATGAATTAACTAAGAATGACTTTAATATTCTTAAGAATTATTGTGATGAAAATGAAATAATATTTCTTTCTACTCCTTTTGATGAGATATCTGTAGAGTGGCTTGAAGAATTACATATTCCTGCTTATAAAATAAGCTCAGGAGATATGGATAATTTCCCCTTATTAGATTTAATTTGTTCTAAAGGGAAACCAATCCTTCTATCAACTGGTATGGCAACCTTAAATGAAGTTAAAGAATCTATCGATTTTATTAGTTCTAAGGGAATAGAAGAAATTATTGTTTTACAATGTACAACAAATTATCCAGCGTCTTTAGATGAAATAAATCTAAATGTTATTGACACATATAAAATTGAGTTTCCGAATGTGATTATCGGTTTTTCAGATCACTATATTGGGTTCGAGGCTTCTATTGGTGCAATAGCTAAGGGGGTTAAGGTTATTGAAAAACATTTTACTTTAGATAAAAATATGGATGGTCCTGACCATAAAGCATCTATGGACCCTAAAAATTTAATTAAATGGGTTAATTCAGTAAGAAAAACTGAAAAATTATTAGGGAGTTATGCAAAAATTCCTTCTAAAACTGAAATAGAAATCGCGAAAATAGCGAGAAAAAGTATTGTCTCCTTGAGAGATTTGGAAATTGGAGAATTTGTGAAAACTGAGGATATTTCAATTAAAAGACCAGGTTATGGAGTATCCCCAAAAGAATATAACAATATTATCGGAAAGCAAATAAAAAGGAAAATACTAAAAGATACGGTTATTCTTTGGGAGGATCTAGAATAAATGAGTGTAAAACATATTTGCGTTGTAACAGGTGCTCGTTCTGATTATGCTTATCTAAAACCTGTAATAGAAAAGATAAGTAGAGCAGAACATTTAAAAGTTCATTTAATCGTTACAGGAATTCATCTATTAGAAGAATATGGGAATTCAATTGAATTTATAAAAAATAATAATATTCCAATTAGCAAAATTGTTCAAATGTATGATCCTAAAGAGATAAAAAAAACGAATTTAGGAAAAGCTGTTGGTAGAGCTATAATTAATTTTACAAAATGCTTTAGTAGAATATCTCCTGATGTTGTATTAGTATTAGGGGATCGATATGAAGCTTTAGCTGCTGTAATTGCGGCCTCTACATTATCAATTGTAATTGCTCATATACATGGAGGAGATAATGTATCATCTGGTCAAGTAGATGAACAAATTAGGCATTCAATAACAAAATTTGCTCATATTCATTTCCCTGCTACTCCTAAAAGTGCAGAAAGGATAAGATTAATGGGAGAACAATCTTGGAGAATTCATATGGTTGGATCTCCAACTATGGATCTTATAAAAGAATACAAGACATTGTCTAAGGGAGAATTTTTTAAAGAATTCAATTTTGATTCTTCTAAAAGTGCAGCTTTGTGTGTTCAACATCCCTATACAGTTGAATCTAATAAAGCAGGAGAACAAATGGCAATAACACTCCGAGTTTTGAAAGACTTAAACATACAGTCAATTATTATATATCCTAATAATGATCCTGGAAGTAAACTAATAATAAAAGAAATAGAGTCTAAGAGAAATAATCCTATGTTTAAAATTTACAAAAATTTGGAAAAAAAGAAATATCTAAATATTCTTAAACATGCTGATTTAATGGTTGGTAATAGTAGTAGCGGTCTTATTGAATCTCCTTTTTTTAAAATCCCTGTAGTAAATATAGGAGATAGAAATAAAGGTCGAGAAAGCGCAGAGAATATAATAAATGTACTTTATGATTATAATGATATAAAAAAAGCTATTAATAAAGCACTTTCAGATGAATTTAAATCTCTCTGTCAAAAAGCGAAAAATCCTTATGGTAAGGGCGATACCTCGGAAAAAATTGTAAGAATTTTGGAAGATCTTAAAATAGATAAAAGATTGCTTATAAAAAAATTAACTTATAAAGTTTGAAATTTTAGTTTCTTTTCAGAAAATAATAATATTCACTTTTGTGTATAAAAATTAAATTATTTTAAGATCTTAAATATCATTTAATTTCACCTTAGGGCGTTTCCCAATAACTTTACATGGACTCCCAACATTTATTGTCCATTGTTGAACATCTTTTAAAACAAGGCTATTACTTCCAATAATTGCACCCTCTCCAATCGTTACACCAGGGTGCACTACAGAATTAGTTCCAACAAAAGCATCTTTTTCAATTCTAACAAAAGAAACTTTAAGATTTCTCTGCTCCATTGGAAGACAAGTAGACATTCTAGCACCTCCATAGTAAGAATCTGTACCCGTTAAAATTCTAACACCATCAGCTAAAACAGTGTAATCACCTAAATAAAGTTTTCCTCCTCCTATAATGCTTACAAAGCGAGATATATGGACGTACCTTCCGATTTTGATTCCTCTTCCTCCATATATAAAAGTAAAATCATCAATTTCTGAATTATCTTCAATCTCAATTACTTCTGGTTTTATTATTTTCGCATATTCAAAAATTTTCAAATTTTTTCCGGATTTTTTAAACTCATACATTTTTCGTATATTTAATCTAATTAATATTTGATTTTAATTAACTTTCGAAATCTTTCTCTTATTAAAAGGTATAACTTCTTATTAATAGTATTTAAATAAATTTTTTAAGGGTTAGCTAACATACAGTATCTTAATATAAACTATAAGAAGAACCAATAAATCCACCTTTTTCTATTTTAATAACAGATTTAGAAAGAGATATGTGATATTCTTAACTTAGACACAAAAAAAATTATAGTTTATGTACAACATTCATATATCTTTGGATTAAAGAAAACAGGAGAATAAATGAGACTTACATTGCAAAGATTGATATAATCAAATGTTTGTGTATTTAGGTTCAGTAAATGCTTCTTTTTTCGCAGTATAATAAATATAAATACTTAAACTAAATATAATTAAACTCTTAATAATGAAAATGTTATATTAATTTGTATATTGTATATGTGAAACGAAAACTATCTCTTCTCTTGCTTTTGTCATCTTATGCTTCATGAATCTATTTTAATTTAGCCTACTAAATCTGAATATTTAAAAGTTTTTTAAAATTGATATAAACTATCTCGTAAAATTAAGTAATAAAAGGAAAATTAACGTATATTTACTAAATTATTTAAAACTTATTTAAAATTGAAGTTTTTATAGATTTTTATAAAGTTATGAAAATTTTGTATTTTTTCGACATTCTGGATGTAAATTTTAGAGAAAATTATTATTTCACTCTCAGAAAAAAAGAAATCAATAAGCATATAACAGAAATAAATCGAGGAAATAAAGTTTCTAAAATATCGTCATATTGTTTGAATAAGGGAAAAAGTTTTCTTATTTCAAAAGGTTTTAACAAAGAAATTAGTTGTGTTATGGATGAGTATATGCATATAAAGAGAGATGTTTACATGGATATTGTCCACATTGTATGGACTAATGTCAGAGAATTTATGAGAGATCTCACTAAAAATCCTCTAGAGAATTTAAATTATCTCTTTGATATAATGGAAAATAATATCACAAGAGAATTGCTAATAATGTATGAAACTTTTGAATTTATTAAAGCTATAATTAAAAGAGAAAATCCGAAAGTAGTTTTTTTTTCAGAAAAGAATGATTCTTTTTATAGAAATTTGAAAAAGGAATTGGAATTAAATGACATTAAATTTTTATATCTAAAAAGCCATATTAACTATTTTTATGATAGATTTAATAAGTTTTTATTTTGTATTTGGAATTTCTTTTTTGACTTTAAAAAATTCTTTAGATTTAAGTTAGAATTCAAGAAGAAAAGAAGATTTCCAATTAATAGGAAAGAAATTTTTATTGGAATCAGTGCTCCCGGCTATTTATTAGGTACAATGGAACTAACTTCCGTAATGAAACAGTTAAAAAAGGAAAATATTAAATTTAGAGTTTTTAATGGTATGGTTAATATGCTATGGGATCCAACTTTAGCAACTATGAAATTTAAGTATGTTTCATTATCTCACTTGAGATTCGTAAAAAAATATTTAAATAATTCTAGAATTAAAAATTTACTTTTAAAAGATATTAAATCCCCATTGAAAGAATATGCTTATCTTATTTCTAAAAAAGAATTCATCATAGAAATTCTAAAAGTTCTTTATATATTGAGAAACTATAAATTAGAAATAGAAAAATCAGAGTATAAAGTAATATTAATTAATAATGAATTTGGAGAAGCAGGTAAAAGTATTAATTATGTTTGTAAAAATTATGGAATTCCTGTTTATTTCATTCCATACTGTGGTATTGTTCGAAGAGAATCTGATGTAACCCCTCATCTAACCGACTTTATCAGTGTCGATGGAGTTTTAGACAAAGAATATTTAACCAAAAAGGGGGTTGACTCAAATAAAATTCTTGTCCGTGGTTCTCCAAAATATGAATCCGTACTAAAAAAATCTTTTATACCTTTAAAAGAGATAAAGGATCACTTTACAGGTAAAAATCATCTAATATCTCAGGAAAAATATAGGATATTATTAACTACAACAACTTTTAGAGAAGAATCTAATTTAATTATTCTTAAAGCTATCGTGAACGTACTTAAAAATTTGAATAATATTCAATTCATTATCAAGCTTCATCCCAACCAAGATGGGAGGCTTGAAAGAAAAGTCCTGAGAGATTTGAATCAAGATGCCATAATAGTGAAGGATGTTGACATTTTAGAAATAATTAAAACTGCAGATGTATTATTAACTGAAGAATCTTCAGTAATACTTGATTCAATGGTTGTCGGAACACCTATTATTTGTTTAGACTTTATTAATAAGGGTGTTTCTTTTTCGGCAAAACATGTTTATAATGATGAGAAATTTATTATCATTATACATGATGAACAAGAACTAAATATAAAATTAAATGAATTATTAAATTCACCTATCAAAATTAAAGAATACAAAAAATTAATGAAAAAAAACTTAAAATCTATTTTGTATTATGAGAATAATTATTCTCCAGCTCAACATATTGTCGCAGATCTAAAAAAAATTATAAATTCCGAAAATAGAAAATAACTAACTTTCCCTTCCTTGTAATTTCTTGAAAAATACTTAAAATTAGGCCAAAGAATGAAATTTAATATAGAAAAAAATTCTATTTCTTATAAAAAATTGATTAACGGGTAAATATTATGGTTGGTAAATTCTTTTTAAAATTTTTAATTCCAATTTTCAACAGATATATTAGGATTTTTAAAGAAATTAAAGAAAATGAGAATATCAAATATATTTTAAAAATCCTAGGTAGTTATAAAAGTGTTCCATTCATTAATGCTAAAACTTATACGGAATTCACCCCAAATACACATATTGGGAAATATTGCAGCTTTAATGGTATGATAATTCGAGGTAGTGGAAGAGTTACTATTGGGGATCATTTTCATTCTGGAAGAGAAATTTTATTAATGACATCAATTCATAATTATGAAGGTGAGCTATTACCCTATGATGATTCTAGAATTGATAAAGATATACTAATAGGAGATAATGTTTGGATTGGAAATAAAGTTATTATCCTTGGGGGATCAGAAATTGGAGAGGGATCAATAATTCAAGCAGGTAGTGTAGTAGTAGGGAAGATTCCCAAATATGCTATAGCAGGGGGACATCCCGCAAAACCATTCAGCTATAGAGATAGAGAGCATTATGAAAAACTTAAAAAAGAAAAAAAATTCCTTAAAGTATAGAGAAATGAATTTTTTCAACTTAAAATAACCAAATAATTAAAGGGATATACATAATCGATAAAGATTGCAAGTACTATTGTGATTATTAGAAATTAATTGACTAAAAGATTTTAAAACTCCTGTATGAAAAATTGAAGGGATTATTATAACTTGAATCCTTAGAGTGGTTTACTTACAATACATATCTTCATAGGGTTATATGTTATAAAGCTATTGTAAAATATGATTTAGCAAAAGAATGCTTAGAGAAAGGAGAACATGCTACACAGACATGTTTTTGTGTAGCTGATTTTCTTAATAAATTCTCTGATATAAATGTTTGAAATTCAATGGTATTAATATTATGATTAACCGTAAGATAATTAATCCGAGTGGCGATTATATATGGTTAGTTCTCCAAGTATTGATATGATTTATGAAAAATTTTACTTAATAAGGAAGAGTTTTGTTAAAAATTTGGATTAAATCCTTTTGAGAAATAAATTTTACGTATTCAGTATCCTTATGTTAACAAGGCAAATCAAGCAGGTGAACAGATGAGACTAACATTACAAATTTTAAAAGAATTGAATTTACAAACACTAATAATATATCCTAATAATGATCCTTGTGGAGAGCTAATTATTAATGAAATTAAATCGAATAGATTTATTGGAAAATAGGGTAAAAAAGAAGAATTTATACGATAGGAGTTATTAAAAACCTATAGAAACTCATTATACAAAAAATAGTAAGTAAAAAGGTAATATGAAAATAATTATTTTTGATAATATTTTTAATAATTCAGAATTTTTCAAAATCAAGAAAAATACTAAGAAATTTTTAGTATCATTGTATACTACAAAATTGTTAAGACTTACTAATAAACTTAGAAAAAATTATAAAGAAAATCTTGAATTTAAAATTATAACTAATGATAACGTTGGTTTCATTAAATTTAATGATATCGAAAGCATATTACTCTCTGATTTTAGAATACAATTAGATCATATTGAATATTTAGAGTTAAGGGACAAAATTGTACAGAAGACTAAAAACAATTTAATACGATTTCTTAAAAATCTCAACAAATTAAAAATATTTCAAATAAAAAGAATAAATGTTGGAAAGATTATTGAAGCCTATCTTGCTATCTTTTTCAAAGAAATTTTTGGAGAATTTGAATTAATTAAGAAATGTCTCGAGAAAGAAAAGTATGATAAAATAATTCTATTTAATTGCAATGTAAATTGTCTGGATTTTTTTCGAATGATAGAGCCAGATTTTAATAAAATTGAATTCTGTAATGTTAAAATTCAGAGTTTAATTAGAAAAATAACGATATATTTCAGATTCAAACACTTTTTTCCACTAACACTCAGGGGTTTAATATATTTTCTTAAAAACAAGAACCGTCATGAAAAAATGCCTCCAAAATTAAACTTACCAACAATAACTTTCATGGCAAACACACAAAATCAACGTAATAGTATTAAAGCATTATATGAATACTATAAAAAAAGAAATGATATTCAAGCAGTTATTTCTCATAACCAGTGGTATCTTTTTACAATAAAAAAGATTACTGATTTATTCAAAGTAAATCTTAAAATTAAGAGGATATGGAAAAAAGATTTTGATACAATAACCCAAGGATTGGATTATAATAACATAAATTTAAAAAATCTTTTTAATGAATTCTACATATCTCATTTATTCTATTTCATTACAAGAATTTATATTAGCTTATATTATTTTTCTAGGCATGTAAAAAAAGAGCATCCCTCTATTGTAACTGTAGGAAATGATTTAAGTATTGACGGAAGACTTAATGCAAAATTCTGCAAGTTAAATCAAATTCCAGTAGTTTATGTTCCTCATGCGAATATTCCTGTTTGGGATGAGATTGTAACTAAAACAGATTTTAGTTATATAGCTGTACCCGGAAGAATTGGAAAGGAATATGAAATTTCTAGAGGTGAAAATCCAAATACGACGATTATAACAGGAAGACCATGTTATGATTCGTTTCATAAAGGGAAAATTAATCCTCTAAAAGAAATAAAAGATATGTTTACTAAGCGTATTTATTCATTTGATCCCAATAAATTTACAATTTTATTAGCATCTAATCCTGTTGGAAATAAGGCAATTGAAAAGACGTTTTATACAGTTGTAGAATCATTACAAAATTTGGGATTACTTGAAAATCTCATTGTTAAATTGCATCCGCGTGAGAATGGTCAAATTTACAGAAAAATGACGAAAGATTTAAAGATTAACCCTCCAATTGTTAGAGATTGCAATATTCTTGAAATTATTCAATCTAGTCAACTATTGTTATCTGGTATCTCAAATACAATCATGGAATCGATGATAATTGGAACACCAGTTATTTGTATGGATTTTACGAATGTTCCATTCTATATTAATGGAGAATACTTATTTACAAATGAAAAATATATTTTAATTTCACAAAATCAAGAAATGCTATTAAAGAATTTGGAGAAATTAACACGTGATGATATATTTTATCAACAATACTCAAAAAAGCTTAAGAACCTCTCAAGAGAATTTTCGTATTATGATGAAAATATAAGTGCTACAAAAATTATTGGAAATTTATTTGATAAAATTATTGAAAACATGAAAGAATATAAAAAAAATGATATTAATCAGCTATATTAAACTCTCTTTCTTAATATTACTCATTAAGGAGCATAGGATATTATTAATGTGAGAAAACAATAAATCTATCTATATTCAAAAAAGATTAAATAATTGATTTTCAATTATAGTAATATTTATTGAATATTAGACATTTTATCCAAATACAAAAAGTAAGACTAAGTATTTATATCAACATTAGTGAATTCCCTACCTTATGAAAAAACTGGTATTCATAAGGAGGTTATTATTTATGATAATGACTGGATTGGATCTGGAGTAATCATTTTAGGGGTGTCTAAGATTGGGGAGGTTGCGATAATACAAGCAGAGAACGTAGTAGTAGGGGAGATCTAGGAATATACAACTGCAGAAGGTCATCCAACAAAACCAATTATATATAGGAATAAAGCACATTATGAGAAACTTAAAAGAGAAAAAAAAATCCTCAAAAAATGTATAATAGAATAAGATATAATTCGAAATAGCCAAATAATTCATTAAATAAGGTAAAAAAAAAATGAAGATAATGATTGCAGGTGCCAGTGGTGGTATTGGGAATTACTTATCTAAAAAATTTGATTCAGAAAGAAATGAGTTGTATCTTACTTATAATACTTCAAAAATTAAAATTTTTAAAACTGAATATGCCCTATCTCATGTTTTAAAATGCAATTTTACGAAAAAAGAGGAAGTTGAAAAAATATTCGAAAATATTCCATCCTTAGATGTTTTAATAAACGTAATGGGGCATTTTGAAAACTGCCTAATTTATCAGATGGATGAAGGTGAGTGGGATAGAGTTATCGCATCAAATCTTAAAACTGTCTTTCTTTCATGTAGATTCGCTATAGAAAAAATGGTGGATTATGGACATATCATTAATATTTCTAGTGTTTTAGGAAGTACAGGGATGATTGGAGCTTCAAACTACGTAGCCACTAAAGGTGCAGTTGAAGCATTTTCACGATCATTTGCTTTAGAATGCCTTCATAATAGGAGAGTTTTTGTAAATTCAGTCGCATTAGGTTATTTTAAAATTGGAATGGGACTTCAACTTGATGAGAAAATAAAAACAATTGTTAAAGAAAAAATTCCATTGAAAGATTTTGGAGATCCAGATGAGATTTTTAAAGTTATACAATATATTATTTCATCAAAATATCTAGTAGGACAGGTTATTCACATTAATGGAGGATTAAAATTATAAATGTTCATAGATCTTGTTTTTGATAGAGATTAGGTGTTGATTTGATAAGCAAAGTAAAACAGAAAGGATATAAGATAAAAAGTAAAATTGTTAAGAAAAAAAGAGAAAAGAAGATTAAAAAAAAAGAAATTAATTACAATTTGGAAGATTTAATTAAAGATTTTAGACAAATAGGATTAAAAAAAGGAGATATCGCCCTTGTTCATAGTTCTTTAAAAAGTCTTGGGTTTGTTAATGGTGGTGCTAACGCGGTTGTTAAAGCCTTGATGGAAGTTTTAGGACCTAACGGTACTTTAGCAATGCCCACCAACCCAATGAGAGGAGGAGTATTACTTAATTGTCAAAGAGGAGGTTTTATTTTTGATTTGAAAAAAGATAGAGCATATACAGGGGCAATTCCAAATTTTTTATTGACTGTGAAAGGAATTCATAGGAGTATTCATCCTACACACTCAATATCAGCTATAGGAAGATATGCTAAGGAAATAACGGAAAAGCATCATATTGGAAATAGAACATATGGAGAAAATTCTCCTTGGGCAAAAATTATTGAATTAAATGGAAAAATCCTGGGTCTTGGGATAACTTTAGCTTGGACTACACAGTATCACCATTTAGAAGATATAATGGGGGATGACTTTCCTGTAAAGGTTAAAGTAGATGAAACTTATAAATTAAAATGTAGGATAGAAAAAAAAAAAATTATTGAAGTTGAAGTCCAACCTAACGATCCTAATGTATATCGAACAAGAATTGAAAAAAATCCTTTTCTTTTAGAGTATTTCACTGAAATCTATAATAAATTAAATGTATTGCATAATGGAAAAATAGGAAATGCTTCATCTTGGTGGGTTTTTGCCAGAGAGTTTATGGATATATTAAGAAAATTAGCTGAAATAGGAATTACAATTTATTCTACTGAAGATTTTTTAAAGAAAAATAAACTTTATCCATTTGAATTAATAAAAAATAGACTAGAGTAAGATTAGAGTTAACTAAATAAGATAAATTTGATAATAAATATTATCAGAATTAAAAAAAGAAACGAAACTATTCAATAATATTTTTAGTAATGGGATGCCATCAATTAAGATACTGGGTTCTATCATATATAAGAAGTATTTTCATATTTTTAAAAATAGAAGTCAATTAAATAAACTAGGTAAACTAGAGGATTCTACTGTAAAAAATGTTTTAATTGCTTTAAATTCAGTAATGAATAATAAATTATCTAAGGGTTGTATAAATTGGTCAAGAAGAATTGAAGCCATTAGAGAGGACTTAAAAAACAACACTGAAACAATTATTACTGTAGAAGACTATGGGGCAGGTTCACATAATATTAAAGAAGAAATAGGAGAGACTTCTGAATGTCTAATTTTAAAGGAATCCATAGCAGTTGCTTGTAAACCAAGTACTAATAAGAGACATGCTACTTTTTTATTTGAACTTATTTCCGAATTTAAGCCTCAAATTTGTTTGGAATTGGGCACATGTGTAGGAATATCTACTTCTTATATTGCAGGAGCATTAAAAGAACTTAAGCAGGGGGAGGTTTTTACAATTGAAGGAGCTCCTGAAGTAGCTAAAATAGCTAAGAATACTTTTATGAAATTAGGGATTGATAACATTACAGGAAAAATAGGAACATTCCAAGAAGTATTACCCGATCTTTTACCCAAACTTAAAAAAATAGATTTAGCCTTTATTGATGGCCATCATAATGAAACAGCAACTATTAATTATTACAAGCAAATTACCCCATATTTATCAGAAAAATCAATAATCATATTTGATGATATTAGGTGGTCTAGAGGAATGCAAAACGCTTGGAAATCAATAATAAATAATAAAAACATAAATTTTAGTATTGATTTATGGAGTTGGGGTATATGTATCTTAGATAAAACTCAAAATCAGAAATCTAATTTTAGAATTATGTTTGATTAAAATATAGAATTGCATAAAATATATAATGTCTAAGAGACTTTTGTTATAATTTAAATTCTAAAATTCTTAATCCTTGATTTTTTTTAAAATTTCATCCTCAAGGAGTAAAGAATCGCAAAAGAATTTTACTGCCCAATTAATAACATAATAAGAGCGATACGCACCCCAGATTGGATCTGAACCTTTAATACCTCCAGTAATTTCTTGATATCTCTTATTAATAAGTTGTTTTGATTTTAGAAATTTATTTAATTTTATTGCATTTATTAAAAATTGTTTATCCTTTGTCATTTCGTAGATTTTTAACCAAATAATTGCTAACTGAGCATTTCCAGTTAAACAACTATAACTTGCATTACTCTCCCAGTTTGTATCAAATCTTGCGGGCAAAAATCCCTTCTTTTTTACATTTTTATATCGATATAATAATTTTGACGCAGCATTAAAGGAAATATTCTTAAGAGAATCATCACCTAAAATCATTCCAGATTCAAAAAATCCTCTTAGGGTATATGATATAAAATGTAATAAAGGATAATTTAAATCTCGTGTGTCATTATTTTTAAACCAAAAACTTTTTGTTTTTTGAGTTTTAGCCCAATCAAGATTGGCAACTGCGGCTTCTTTGAAGTTGGACTTTTTTGTTAGAAGGTATAACTCAAGTAAGGCCCAAGCTGTACGTACGTTATATGTGTGAAACTTTCCTAAATAACAATATTTAATCCAATTACCTGTTTTTTCTTGATTTACACATAAAAATTCTCCCGCTTTAATAGCGGAATTCAGATATTTTTTTTCATTAAATTTTTCATAAGCTCTAAGTAATCCGAAGATAATTTGGCCTGTATTAAAAATTGAAGGTAGTTTTCTTTTTTCAACTGTGCCACCTTGAAAAGCACCATTTTTGTATTGGATAGAAATTAACCATTCAGTAATTTCTCTACAAACTTTTAAACAAGCTTGATCCCCATAAACTTCATAATAATCCAACAAAGTTGGAATAATATATCCAGAAGTTTCAGGAAAAGATTCTGCCCATCCGTTTATAATAGAATATCCATATGATACTCCCCCATCTTTAGTGATTTGTTGAGCATATAATATCCAGTTAATTGCTTTTCGAAGGTGGTAGTTATTTGACTTAACCGGATTGTTAATATTTAATAAATCATCAAAAATTAATTTTAAATTTGATGGTTTCAACAAATGAATATTAAGAAAGTGCTTTATCGATTTGAACATTATTTTAAATTAGAATAACGATAATTTAATATATTTATTCTTTTTCTCTATCTTTTTAAAGGTTTAGCTTAGTAAGAGATTCAGCATTTAAATTATTTATAGAGTTTTTTAAATTGATTCTACTATGCTCATTTTAAAAATAATATTCGGTATATTCATTCTAAATCAATATTTTATGAAAATAGAACATTTATCAGAAAAAAAAATTAAAAATTGTAGATAATTCCATTGAATAGTTTAGTTGATTAACAATTCAATATTAAAATAGGATAATAATGAAAAAAATAACTGTAGTCGCTGGAGCAAGACCTAACTTCGTGAAAATAGCTCCATTAATAACCCTATTTAAAAAGGAAAAGATTAATTATCAAATAATTCATACTGGACAGCATTACGATTATAATATGTCTAAAATTTTTTTTAAAGGTTTGGGTATTCCAGAGCCAGATATACATCTAGAAGTTGGATCAGCCTCTCATGCTGTTCAAACTGCTAAAATTATGATAGCATTTGAAAAAGTATTGTTAACTGAAAATCCGCTTTTAGTTATTGTTGTTGGAGATGTTAATTCTACCTTAGCGTGTGCTTTAGTTGCAAAAAAAATGGGAATAAAAACAGCACATATTGAATCTGGTTTACGAAGTTTTGATCAAAGAATGCCAGAAGAAATTAATAGACTTCTTACAGATCAACTTGTAGATTTCCTTTTTGTAACAGAAAAAAGTGCCATAGTTAATTTAAAACGAGAGGGAATAGATCCAAATAAAATTTACTATGTAGGCAATATAATGATTGACACATTAGTTACAAATCTTGAGAAATCTAAAAGATTGAATTACTATAAAAAACTAAATTTAAAGAGAAAAGAATTTGCGGTTTTAACATTTCACCGACCTTCAAATGTTGATAAAAGAGAAAGTTTGGAAGAAATAGTTAATATTATTAATTACTTAAAAGATAGAATAAAGATTGTATTTTCTATTCATCCAAGAACGAAAGAAAAACTCAGAGAATTTGATCTTCATAAATTAATTGAGAGTAAAGATATAATTTTATTAGAACCTATTGGTTATCTTGAATTTTTGAATTTAATGGAAAGTTCAAAGTTTATTTTAACAGATTCAGGTGGTATTCAAGAGGAAGCTTCATATCTTCGAATTCCTGTAATAACTTTAAGAAAGAATACCGAAAGACCAATAACCATTGAATATGGAACTAATACTATTGTGGGAAGAGATTTCACTAAAATAAAAAGATATATTAATGATATATTTTCAGAAAAATACAAAAAAGGGAAGTTAATAGAAAAATGGGATGGAAATACTTCAATGAGGATAGTAAAAATCCTAAAAGAAAAATTAAGAATTAATTAATTTATATCTCAATAACAAAACAGAAATCTAAAATTGTATAAAATGAAAGAAAAACGTAAGTTTAATATTCTTCATCTTTTTAAAATCTCACTACCTATATTATCTGGCTATACAATTCGTTGTCATTTTATTTTATCTCATCAAAAAAAATTTGCAAATCCATATGGTCTTACTAGCCCATTTGTTTTGAGAAATGACAAAATTAGTTCCTATAATGGTGTTTGCTATTATAGATATCCAAACAATACAAAAATCAATTTGTTTAAGAACTCAAAAATAACTAATCTCCTATATTTTGCTCGACTTATCAATAAAGCTTATTTTAAATTATTAAAAGTACCATCATCATTTATTAATGAAATTGTAGAAAACAAAAAAATAGATTTAATTCATGGGCATACTAATGAAAGATTTCCCAAATATGGCGCAAAAGTTGCACGTAAAAAAGGTTTACCGTTTATTTATGAGGTACGTGGATTTTGGGAGGATTCTTTTGTTATAAGTGGAAGTTTAAAGGAATTTGGATATAATTACATGAATATTAGGAGAAAAGAAACAAATTTAATGAAAAAAGCGGATGCAATAATAACTTTAGGAAACATTATGGCAAAAGAAATTATTAGCAGAGGGATATCAAAAGATAAAATATTTATTGTACCTAATGCCGTCGATACTAAGGTTTTTAAACCTATTATGCCAGATAAGCGATTAATATCAAAACTAGAGATTCAAGGTAAAAAAATCATAGCTTATGTCGGTTCAATTAGAGAGATAGAGGGAATAGATGCCCTGATTAATGCATTAAAGCTTGTTAAAGAGGATTTTGATAATATTTTCTTATTACTAATAGGAGGAATATCGAAGGAATACAAAAAGAAATTAAATAACATAATTAGGAGATTAAAAATAAGAGATTATGTTTATTTTATTGGAAAAGTCAACCCTAATGAAATTATTAATTATTATTCAATTCTTGATTTAATTGTTATACCACGTATTAAAGCAAGAGTGAATATTTTAGTTCCTCCCTTAAAGCAATTAGAAGCAATGGCTATGCAAAAAGTTGTTATAACCAGCGATATGCCTGCTCTCCGTGAATATATTAAACCCGGTGTTTCTGGTGATATTTTTAAAGCAGGTGATTATGTTGATTTGGCAAAGAAAATTAAATTTTATCTTTCGAATCCAGAATTAATGACTGAATTAGGGCTTAAAGCACGTAATTTTGTTAAGAATAAGTATGATTGGAATATCGTAATAGAGAAATATCACTCATTATATAAAAAAATTTTAAATAATCTCAACTAAAACTCTCTTTATTTATATTCCTTTAAATTTTAACTCGTTTATTTTTTGTTTAAGTATGTTTTTTTCGGTATGATATTTGATAGGTCGTTGAGCTTTATCTGAATCTTCTCTATAAATCATTTTAAGCACATCCCCATCCATATCAGAAGGAATTCTAAGATCAAAAGCATGCAAAATAGTAGGAGCAACATCATAAATACTAAAATCATCCATTTTTATTCCTTTTTTGATTTGATTTCCATATGCTATAAATATTCCTTTTAATTTATGAAATGATGGATCTGATTTAAGAGTAAAAATTTCTTTAGAATTCCTATTAGGTAAAAGATCAGAAATAAAGAATCCATCTGGAAAAAGTAATATATCTGGCCCTAAATTAGAATATTTTCCAGAGTAAATTTCATTACTAGTAAGGACCGCTTTGAAAACATGATGATTATTAAATTTCAAATTTTTAAAAATTTTTATTAAAGAATTTTTAATATTCTTTCGCTTGTTAATACAAATTCCCATCCATCCGGAAGCGGGAATATACGCCAAAGAATTTTCAAAATCTATGATTTCCTTATAGAAAGGTACATGAAATATACTCTTAAATAAAAAGTCAATTCCATGAACAAAAACTGATTCTTTCAGATTTCCGATAAAATTAAATACTAGATTTATCAAAGGATTACTTAAAATTTTCCTTATATTTTTAATATTAAATAACCGTCTATATTTCAAATTTAACATGCTTTTGTGATGTTTTGAGAAACTCTCATTGGGATCATGTGCTACTAATTTTGTTTTTAAAAAGCCTTTGTTTTTTAAAATCCTATTTATATTCACCATAAATCTATGAGTTCCAAATCCATGATCAGAAATAATAAATAAGAGATCATTATTTTCCATTTGGTTTTTAATCCAACCAATAAATTCATCAGCAATTTTAAAAATTTCTAAAGCTTTTTTACCTTTTGAAGTCATATTGATAATATCCTCCCAGAACAAATGACATGCCCAATCAGTATTTTGAAACAAGAAGAAGAAGTATTGCCACTTTTCTTCTAAAAAGAGGCTTTTAGCTGTATTAGTTTGAATAATAGAAGTTTTAATCATATCATCTAACAAATCATTACCTTTTTTTATGAAATCTGGAATGACTTTAAAGTCTTTTAAATATTTTTCCTTAGATTTAGGAAAAATTGATTTAATTGGATATAAGAAATCTGAAATCATTATTCCTTTGAACGAGTTTGGAGGAGGGAATGATAATGGCATGCTTATTATTATATTGTTAATTCCATTATTAGAAAGAATATCTTGTAGTGTCGAACACTTAATATCTTTTGACTTATTTAGTACTAAATTTCCTCCTCTTAAGGTTACGAAATCGAAAATTCCATGTTTTCCAGGATTTTTCCCAGTTGAAAAAGAAGTCCAAGCGGGCCCTGTTGTATAGGGGAAAGTTGAGATTAAATTTGCCCAGATTCCTTCTTTAATTAACTCATTTAAATTGTTCAATTCTCCATCCTCAATCCAAGGTTTTAACAATTCCCATGTGGCACCATCTAGGCCAATTACAATAATTTTTTTCATAAAACTCTTAATTTTACCACATTTATTTCCTTGAATAGATTATAATAAAAAATAGTTATTCTTAACTAATAATAACTTTTAACAAATGTAATTTTTTAAAAAGAAGAAAGTATATCAATACTCTTTATAATTAATTCAATAGGGCTCTTAATAGCGATATATGATATTACACTGCTTTTTTTTTTCTCCGATTTAAAGTTAATAATTTAATACTCTTAATATATAAATCATTTAAGTCCCGATTATTAAATAATATAGCTCCTGTAGATCTTTTGCAAACATTACTCGCAATAGCAGGGCAATTGAAATAAAGAGCTTCAGCTACACTTGATGCATAACCATCTCTATTTGTTGCTCTAATCATAAGATCAGCTCTTTTAAGAATTGGCCATAGTTCTTGCCCAATTAAAAAATAAAAATTTTTTTCAAGCTTGTACTTCTTGACTTTTCTTTTCATCTTTTTAAAATAATGCTCGTTTAATTTTTCATTAGCTAGAGCAAATAAAAAACCTAAATTAGGGAGATCCTTTACTAATAGGTTTGCTAACTCAATGCACATATCCAATCCATATAAATCAAAACCATTGTAAAATAATAAAGCAGCAGCATTAGAAATTATAATAGGATTTCTCTCATCAAGAAATTTAAATACTTCTTCTTCATATTTTTTTAAAATTTTTGTTTCCTCTTCTAAGGGAGGTGGTAAAAAGGCATGTTTAATAAAGATATTATTGTTTGTAATTCTTACTCTTCTTAAAAATTCTTTATATGCTGGATTTATTACCTGTATAAAGTAAGCCTTATTTAGAACTTTTCTTAAAAGTGTTCTCATAAGTATACCTGATTGATTATATTGATTCAATAAGGGGTTACCATGAATTACTAAAGAAAATTTATGAATACTCAAACAAGATAAGAGATACAATATTATTTTTTGATTTAGTGAAGGAGGATGAAAAATATAGTTTTTCTTCTTGAAGGTAAATGCCTGTTTAATACTCCAAAATATGAACTTTCTGATATCGGAAATTTCATTCCAATCAATATATAGAGCATTTTTCCTTAATTTAGATAAGCGATAAAGATAAACAGAAATTCCATTTATAACAGGGGGTAATGGTCCAATATGAACTTCTTTCATATTAAAATAAAAAATCAAATAAAATTAAAAAAACGATCAAATAATTTAAATTATGGTAAAAGAGATTTTTTTCTTTTAATTATTTTTCTTATCGAAACAAATTATGATAAATCATTAAGTGACATGCTAATTTGTCAAATTAAGTTATTTTTTCAAGTCAAGAAAATATGAATGACTAAGTTTAAATCCTTTAATCTAGAACTAGGTTTATATTTAGGAAAAATATTCAATTTTTGATAAATAAGTCCTTAAATTCCATCTGTCTTTATTTTACTAATTACACTATTTAAAACATCCTTTTCCTTTTTCATTAAAAGATTTTGAATCTCTTGAGGATTAGTCATTTTAGAAAAAAAATCATCCATTTTATTCATAAATTTTTGGCATTCTTCAATCTTTTCACTAAATATATTATTTTTCTCATTTGGATCACTCAATAAATCATAAAACTCATTGAAATTCAAATTATTATATCTTATATATTTGAATCGATTACTACGAAGAAAATATATATGATTACATACTTTTGAAATCAAATTTCTATTCATTTTGTTTCCATAAGCCTTTATTAATTCTTCCATTTCTTGTTTAGATTTTAAATATTCACCAAAAATATATTGAGGAGATGATTTTTCCTTTATCTGAGACATGATAGAATACTTTTTTATTAAGTATTTATTTTTTGGTCTGGGTATTTCTGTTAAATCTAAAATCGTGTGAAACAAATCTTTTAATTGAACTTGCTCATGGATTATTTTTCCTTTCAAAATTTTGTTATAAATTAAAAGTGGTACCCTTATAAGAGATTTATAAACACTCTGATATGTATTATGTTCCCAAAAATTATGATCTAATTCAGATCCTAGATGTTCTCCGTGATCTGAAGTAATAATGAAATAAGAATTCTCTAAAATCCCAAATTTTTCAAAATATGTAAAAATTTTTTTTAATATAAGGTCAGCAGAGAAAATACAAGCATTATACAATTTTTCTATTGTTTTGATTTGATTCTTAGAGAGAATTTTAGATTTTAAATTTATATCTAATCTTTCTTGTAAAGGATTTATAATCATATTCTTTATATTTTTAAAATCATGTTGAGAGATATTGAATAATTTAAATGTCTCTTTTACTGGTATATAAGGATCATGAGTTGTGAGTAAGTTAAAAAAGATAAATAATGAATCTTCTTTATCGTAATTTTTTTCAATAATTTGGTAAAACACTTCTAAATCTTTAAGTGTATTATTTTTCAATTTAAAAAGTATTTGTGGAAAAAAAAATCTCTTGTTTAATATTTTAATTAAATTAATACATCTGTCTTTTAGATGTGTCCATAATTTACGCAAAAAATGATACTTAATATTCTTATTTACTATTTTATCAACTTTTAGGATTAATCTAGTAAAAAATGATAGTTTATAATTTTGCGAAGCCCATGGATTCCAATCCCAAACATTTGAAACTTCATCAAATCCCCTAGTTAAACCATAGAATTTACTGATAAAGGCATTTTCTGTATAACAAAGAGTTTTATATCCAAAATTTTTAAGAATTTCTGCTAATAGAGGGATTTTCTCATTAATTCTATCAACTTGATTACTGATTAATGTAGTTTGTGTAGGATATAACCCAGTAAACATTGAGATATGGGAGGGTAACGTCCATGGGCTATTAGCTATACAATTCGTAAAATATATGGAATTTGATGAAATTTGTTTCAGAAAGGGTGTTAAATACGTTTTATTATGTTTTATGAATAATCTATCTGCTCTTAGAGTGTCCAAAACTACAAAAATTATGTGTGGTGATGCCATTTAAGTTTTAAACAACAAATTTTAATCATCTTAGAATAATAAATCAAATTAAGGAATATTCTTAAGTTATTTTAATTAATAAATTTCCTTAATATAAAATTATAAATTTATGTAAAATAATTTAAAGATAAAATTTTACATTTAAGCTTTTTAATTTCTTTTCAAGTTTTATTTTTCTGCATTGATGTACAATGAAATTCTTTTTTTCTCTTTTGTATCTTCATTTAGGTGAAATTCATCCTTAATGATATTTTTATAACCTATAATCTTTAAAAGCAAATTCAATTTTTCATAATCATAAGAATACTTATGTTCTCCATATTGGTAGACAAAATAATTAATATAATCAATTCTAGTTGCATATTTTTTTGAATGGGGTAATTGATTTTCAATAGGAGTTATATCTTCAAGATATTCCATATCCTTATTGATATAAGCTTTAATTATTTTTTCAATATCAGGAACACTTAATCTGATTTTTCCTCCTTTCTTTAAAATTCTATAATAATCTTTTAGACAACAAATAACTGTAGTATCTAGATAATCTAAATGCTCCAAGAAATGTTCAGAAAAAATGAAATCTACAGAATTCTCTTTAAATGGCAGTTTTTTTCTCAAATCTAGCCGAAGATCTGCATTTTTTAATAAATCAATATTAATAAATCCTTTTTTCATTACATTTCCACAACCGAGATTTAATTTTATTATAGGTAAAGAAAGAAATTTTTTTATATACAATAATCTGGATATTTTATCCAAAATTAAATATTTTAACTCATTTTTAAAGTCTTTAATTATTTTTATTAACCAGTAAAAGTTTTTGTGGATATAATAAGATGATACATTGACATTCTTCATAATTATGTATTCTTTTTTCATTTATAATATATTATTTAAGATTCATATTAGTGTACATCATTTTAAATTTCCTTTAAGTCAATCTATCTTATTGCTTTTTTTTTACAGAAATATTCTCTTTTTCTTTTATGACCTCTTTAATTTCTTAAGGATTATTTATACTATTGAAAATCTTTTCAGATTTTTCTTTAACGTTTCTACATTCTTCACTTTTCTTTGTGTTTATCGATTAACATCTGATAAAAATCGATAATATCTTTATAGAATTTCTTTTCTGAAAAGAATTCAGATCGTTTACGAGCTGTTTTTCCTACTTTTTTCAATGTATTTTCATCATTTAGAACCAATTCGATGAGTTTTCCTAGGTTTTCAGAGTTATTCTTTTCTAGTAACCAGCCACTTTTGCCATGTTGTATTGAGTCTTCCATTCCTGATACTCTAGAAGCGATAATCGGAACTCCGCAAGCCATAGATTCTAATGGAATAGAGGCCTGACTCTCTGATCTTGAAGGGGCCACAACTAATTTAGTGCGTCTGATATATTCAGGGAGTAACTTATGGTCTACAAATCCTTTAAAAAAAATATCATGTTGTTTAACTTTTTCAGCTTGGAGTTTTAACTTTTGTTTTAAAGGGCCTTCGCCAATTATTACGAATTTTTTTTTTTTAGATAAAAATTTTAAGGAATCAATGATAATTTCAATACCTTTCTCAATAGAAAGACGTCCAATAAATAATATATCAATATTCTTTCGGATTCTTTCACCAGGAGTAAAAAGTTCTGTGTTTACAGCATTATATTTTATGAAAGTAGTTTCAGGATTCGCACCATCCATTATCACTAATTTTTTATTATACTTTGAAACTACAACAATATAATCCATTTTTTTGAAACTATAAAGATTAGAATGTTTAAATACTCGTGTTTCCCACCAATTATAAGGGTTACCCGTAGCAATTCTGTCTCTAATTACATCTTGTATAACTAAAACAGAAGGTATTTTTAATTTTTTAGTAAGAGGTGCTACAGCATAACAAGAAACTGCTTGATGAGTAACAATTAAGTCAATTATTTCTTTTTTAGCCAATTTTTTTAGAGCATAATAAGTTTTAAAAGTAAATGATAATTGACTTGAGAGACTTCTAAATCTATAAATATAGATTGGTTTTATTGGGATAATTCTCAGTTTATCTTTATACTCTTCAAATTGGTAAATATGTGAAGTCCATCTTAGATCAGTAATAATAATAACGCTGTGTCCTGCTTTCAACAAGGCGAGTGTTTCTTGTCGCGAACGTTTCATTACACCCCCATGAGTAAAAAAGTCTTGCGTGATTTGGACAACTAGCATTATTAAATCTAATTATTTGTTTTAATTTTTGCTTTTTACATTCAATCTTTAAAAAATGTGTTAATTATTTTAATATCTCGATCCTTTAAAATGGCCTAAGTTTTTCACTCGTCCTAAAAATATCTCAATAAAGATTTATTAAAGTATCCCAGTTATGAGAGTTTCCACCTCTTTCATGAACAAATAATATTAGATGTTGAGTATCTGTTGAATATTAGTTTGCAATCCTAACTCTGCATATTTTAGTAGATAAAATAGTAAATTATAGAATCATTATTGTTTTTTTGTTAATAAAGTCAATATTTATCATCAAAAAATTTATCCTACTCTGTCTATTCTATCGTTTGGTTTCTCACATCTACACCAGATAGACGTATAGTGCTATAAAAAATCAAAATCATGCCAATATTTATGGACATAAGAAATAGTTATTTCATTAATGGACTTTTTTTTTAAATAGGGATTAATATTATAATTTGAGATTTCTTTAATCCCATATTTTTTTACAAGTGTTAAGGTAAATTTATTAAAAATCCACCATCCTGCTGCTAATTTTGCAGGTTTAATTTCTTGAGAATTCATAAATTCCATTGCTTCTTTAAATTTGTCTTTCTGTGTTCTATTCTCTAAAAATCTTTTATCTTTTGTGAAATGAATATGTAATTGAATATTTTCTTCTTTATTCTTTAAGAACTTTAATCTTTTAATTAAGGTTTCTGAAAATTCTTTTTTTTTCATTTTTAGATTAAAATATGCCTTACAATAATCGTAATTTGCAGGAGTTATAATGAACCACGTGAATCCTTTTCCAATTACTTTTTTTTTTAATTGAGTCCATAAATCCTCTCTTACTAATGCTTCTACATGTATAGTTTTTTCTCTTGTATTTCTGAATTCCCCTAGAATTAAGTAGAATATATTTTTAAAGTATTTTTTTTCAAGATTTTGATAAATTTCACCAATAAATGTCGTCTTTATTCTAAAAAATTTTACGATTTTCAAGAGTGGATTTACGATATGAAGATTTAAATTTACTAGATTTATCAACCCATATTTTTTAGCAATAGTGATTGTTTCTTTATTGTACACATCATCAAGAATAATAAATTTCCGTGGTTTAATTCCTACTGAATTTAGAAATTCAATTGCTTCCTTAAATTTCTTTTCTTGTAAATCATTCTCCAAAAATCCTCTTACTTTACCAAGATGAATCGATAAAAAAATCTTTTCTTTTTCATATTTAAGAAAAGAAATTCGAGATTTAAGAATGTTGATAAATTTGCTTTTTTCAATTTTAAGATTAAAAACATTTCGGCAATAATCGTAATTGCTCGGAGTTATAATAAACCAAGAAAATCCTTTTCCAATTAATTTTCTTAATTTCTCCCATTCATCTTCTCGTACAATTGCTTCTGCGTTGATATAGTTTTTTTTCTCTCGGATGAATTTATTTAATACATAAAAAATGATTTTTTTAATAACCATTCTAGTGAAAAAAGGGAGATAGATTTAAAATTTTTATATTATAGGTCAAAATTGGGAATTTTTATAAAAGTTAGGGTAAGTACCGGTCTTCACTCTTAAAATGTCCTAAAATCTTCAGTCGTTTTGTTAATAATTTAATATAATTTATGATGCTCATAAAATTGATAAGAAAATCCACTAAATATATACTAAAAGTAGATTTTATTGTAGATATTTTTGTAGTAGAAATTCTCCTTAATTTTCTAAGAGCTAATAAGAATAATAAGAATGGACTTAAAAAATAAACGACATTTAAAACAAAATTGGATATTAATAATTTCAAATCTTTTTGGTGTATTGAAAAAAAAGCGTTTAACCAACGTCTTTGATCATTCAAAAAATCTTTAATATTATTAGGCCTGGGCATAAGAACTCGCGTATTTTTTACAAAACCTATCATTTTCTTATTTTTTTTTAAAACTAAGCCCATATAATAATCTACTCCTGCACTACTCTTATCTGAAAAGAAATTAGAAACACCAACATCATTTACCACTTCTTTTCTTAATGAAATTGTTGCCCCACCGATTAATGAATTTAAATTATTCGGATTACTTATCCATATTAATTTGAATAGTGTATAATAATTATACCAAAACCCCTTTCCAACCATTGGGATATAATCGCAACATACAACATCGAACTTTTCTAACGATTTTTCTACTTCAATTGCCAAATTTGGTGATATAAATACATCAGAATCAATTAATGATATTATATCGCCTTTTGAATTATTTATACCTTTGATCAATGCCCCGGATTTAAAGTCCCCCGGATTTTGTCTAAGAGTGATAACTTTACTGAAATTATCCAATGTCACGTTCCTACAAATTTCAAAGGTTCGATCCTCTCCACCAGCTATAAAGATTAATTCACTATACTCAAATGGTAGCTTTAATTTTTGAAGATAATAACATGTTTTAGGAATAGTGAATTCTTCATTCCACGCAGGTATAATAATTGATAATGTGGTTTTCATATCCTCTCTATTCTCTTTTAATGATACCACTTACGAGACCGGGGTCTTATAAAACTTCGTAAATTAATTATTCCAAAAACGAAAAACATTAAGGGTACTATTTTAAATGCCTTCAAGTAATTAAAATTTCTATTTAATTCTTCATTAACTTTTTTAGTTTTTTTTCTTAATCCAAAAAGGAATCCAAGAACATATGTAATAAAAAAAAGAATCCAAGGTGAAAATAGAAATAATAGAGAAATTGGAGAATTATTGAAAAAAATTAACCAAAAAATTAATGCCCCAATAGGATAAAAGAGTTTAAATAGTCCTATTCCTATTAAAAATAAGAGTTTAGGAAAATCCTTATATTTAAGATCAATAAACAAATCCCTTGCCCATCTAATTCGATGGTTTATAAATTTTTTTAGATTATTAGAATAATGCTCAGTATATACATAAATATTTTTAAAAAAATAAACGTCTTCTCCTTTTTTGTTGAATTCCATTCCTAAAATTTTATCATCTCCCGTTTTAGATATCTCTTCGAATTTTCCTATTTTCTTATCAAATATATCTTTTCTAAATGCAGAATTTCCACCCCATAACTTATTTCCAATAATAACTTCCTTATCAGGATGATTAATTAATATATAGCCTATTCTTATTCGATTAAATTCTGCTAAAGAATTGGTGCTGTGTTGATATGGAAGGTTTAAGCCAGTTATAATATTTATTTTTTCATCTTGAAAGATCTCATTAATTTTACTTAACCAACATTTTGGATAAATACAATCAACGTCTGTAATAATAATAATTTCTCCATCAATATATTTTAGACTTTGATTTAATGCTTTATTTTTACCCCCTTTTCCTTGTTTTAATGCAATGATTTTATTAGGTGCTTTTTTCTGTAATTCTTTGGAAAGGAGAAAACCTTGATCAGTTCCTCCAGTAATGCTAATTATCTGATAATTATCGTAATCGTTCCCTAAAATAGAATTAATACAATTTTCGATATATATTTCTCCGTTCCAAGACGGAATCAAGATTGAGAGCTTATACATAAGCATAATTTCAAGTTTTTATTAATAATAAAATTTCCAATTCTATATAGGCTTATTCTTAATTATTATATATCAAATTTTATTACTAAAATCTAACATTTTTTTAAAATATGGTCACTGAATTTTTGTTAAAGAGGAAAATTGTAAATTTCATTATAAAATAATTATTTTAAAACTTATCATTTGTTTGTTTAAGCTTAACAAAAGAATATTTAACAATTTAATGAAACTATGTAATTTTTTCTCTATTAAATTTAAATATTTTTTAAGAGATTATGAAGTTTTTTTGTTAAATTTTGCCACGTAAATTCTTGTAAACTTGGAAAATCTCCTTTATAATTAAATGCTTCTAAAATTTTCTCTAAGAAATCATCTGCAGTCGGTTTAGCCAGGAAAACATTTGGGAAATTTAATCGTTGAAGTTCTACCAAATTAGTTGATACGACTGGTTTTAAAACTGCGGAATACTCAAATACCTTCAAAGGACAAGCAGAGTCGTAATATCTATTTTTCAAGGTAGGATATAAACCAATATCTGACATGTAAAAATAATCACGAATCTTTGAATAGGGAACATATCCAGTTAAAACATAATCTGATGGATTTTTCTTTTTCTTTATATATTTTTCTATTAATGGGTACCTTGGTCCTCCCCCAACTAATAGTAATTTAACATTGTCTACTTTTTCCTTGATTTTGGGAAAAATATTCAGGTAAAAAAGGGATTCAGATATACTTATACCAATTAAGCTTATATATTTTGTATTATCTTCATTTTTTGAGTATTTATAAGATTTATAGAAATCTAAATCAACTCCATTAGGTAAATAAACAGCTTTATCTCTATACTTTAAAGGAATTGAATTTATTAAAGTATGTGATACACATAAAATTTTTGAAGCGCTCTTATAATACCCATTAAGAATAATACTATCCTCTTTATTTGGATCAATAAAATCATGCAAGAAGTCTACATAATCAAAAATTATAGGGACACCTAAATCAACAGGCGGATATCCATGAAGATAATGGCTAGGACCGCATATAATAAGTTCAATACCATAATCTTTTATTAGCCTTTTTATTTTTTTTTTAAATATTAGATTATTAAATTTTAATGCTTGACTGAATCTTGTAAAATAAATGTGCCTTATATGATGATGATATAATCCTCCTTTATATATAGTCCAATCTCTCATTGAATTTAGTAAAAACTTGGGATTGAGAAAATCCTTTACTGTATTTTCATTAGGTTGAGTATACTGAATTACATGAATTTCATGTTTATTTTTTAAATTTCTTATCAAGTGTTTATCTCTAGTGATACCTTGTATGTTTAGCCATGTCTTATGTGGAATCCAAAGAATCTTTATAAAAATACACCAAATTAATTTGGATGGTTTTTGTAATTAATTTTAAAATTCAAATCATAAAAAATTTGTCACAAGAACAGGAATTCTTTTTTTAAAATATATAAACAATATGAAATCCTCTACGGACATCTTGGAATTCAACATTTTCAAATAAAAAATCAGTATTTCTATCTGCAATCCTGCTGATTCTTCAAAAATTTGTTTGTAAAGGTAATAAGGTGAGATATAGCCATAAGAGTTTATTTTTTTCTTCTGAAATGAATAATTATTTAATGGTTTCTATTAAATTTGATAAACATTAAACATCTTTCTTAAAAAAATTTATAATTATTATATCATCTTCTTCAAGAATCTTATTTTCATTAGGGAAATGTTGGTTGCCATTTTTATCAAAAATAAGCTGAATTCTAACATTTTTTTCTATTTCATAGTTATTCACGGTTTTTTGAACATCTTGGCTTTCTATTTTCTTATAAGTTCTTGATGGAATCCCGTCCCATAATTTTGAATGTTCGATATTCAAGGATTTTTGTGCATATAAATCCTTAATTAAATTAATAATTTTTTTTGAAGCTTCACCATCACCAAAAGGATTTTTTCTTGATTTTCCTCTTAAATATGTTGAATCTGCCTTGATTTTCATTAATTCTAGTTTCAACTTATTAATATCCATACCTACTAAAACATTTGTCCCATATTCTAGAGTTTCTGGACGTTCGGTATTGTTTCTTAATGTTAAACATGGAATTTTCAGAATCGAGGCTTCTTCCTGAATTCCACCTGAGTCAGTTAGAACACAGTACGAATCAGAAAATACTTTTAAAAAGTCTAAATATCCTAGAGGTTCTGTTATTAGAATATTTGAAGATTTCTGGAGTTTAGATAATAAATTAAAATATTTTAGCTTATTTTTTGTCCTTGGGTGAATTGGGAAAATAAATTGAAAATCATGTAATTCTATTAACATATTTACAAATAAATTAAGCAAATTCTTATTATCTACGTTCGCAGGGCGATGTAGAGTTATTAACACAATAGATTTATCTAATTTAACCTTAAGAGTTTCAAATATTTTTGATTTAGTTTGAGCTATATTCTTATTTTGCAAAAGTGCATCAACGACTGTATTACCTATAACTAAAATTGACTTTGGATCAATTCCCTCAAATAATAAGTTAAAGGCAGCTCTCTCGGTTGGTACTAAATGATACATTGTGCATGAAGCAATTAAAAGGCGATTAATTTCTTCCGGCATTTTTTTATCAAAAGATCTTATTCCCGCTTCTAAATGCATAAAACATTTATTAATTTTTCTTGTTGCTAAAGCACTTGCCAGTACAGTGTTAGTATCACCTTCGGCTAATACTATATCCGGTTCATATTCTAATAAAATTTTTTCAATTTCGATTAGTAATGTTCCCGTTTGATATCCATGAGTTCCAGAACCACACTCAATATTTATATTTGGTGGAGGTAAATTTAAATTATCTAAAAAAATTTTCGACATGTTAAAATCATAATGCTGACCTGCGTGGATAAATAATAAAGAAAAATCAGGATCTTTGGAAATTAGTTTTAATAAAAGAGAGAGCTTTATTAATTCTGGGCGAGTTCCCGCAATTATTGCAATTTTTATTGGCATTTTTATTATTTATTAAAAAGGATTTTAATTATAAAAACATAGAGAAGATTGATTTATGAAAAATCTGATTAAAGTATAATGGGAATCATCCATAAAAAAATCCAGAAATAATTCGTTTATCATTAATTCTTATATTTATAATTCTTGATTGTTTTTTTAATATATATGCTCCAATTTTTTGCTATATTAATTGAATTATATTTTTTTAATACATCAAAAATATTTTTTCTAAGCTCTGTTAATTTTTCACGATTGATTAATAAATCTATAATTTTTTCAGAAAGATCCACAGGATCATTTACTTTAAATGTTTGTCCCGCAATTCCTATGATTTCTGACATTGGCTCTTCCTTTACACAAATACAAGGAGTTCCACTTGCCATTGCTTCTAAAAGTACTTGTCCAAAACCCTCTAATTCTGAAGGTAAAATAAATATATCACTTGAAGCGTAGAATTTTAAGAGAAGTTCCGTTTCTATGAATCCTAAAAATGATGTATTTTTTTGAAGTCCTAAAGAATTAGATAATTTGATTAAATCCTTCATTAATAATCCTTCTCCTGCTAATATCAAATGAGCTTCAGGAATCACATTAATTACATTGGGCATTGCTTCTAATAAAATATTTATACGTTTACGCTTCAAAAAGGGACCAACACATAAAAGAATATTCTCTCCATATTTTTCTCTGATTTTTATTGAAAAATTAGAAGGATTAAATTTCTCGATATCAATTCCAACTGGAAATACATTAATATCATTTTTATCAATACCATAAAATCTCATTATATCTTTTTTAGAGTGATTAGAAATAGTTAAAATATTTTTATGTCTTTTTAATTGTTTTTTTTCAAGATAATGGTAAATTGGTAAATTAAATTGATTAATAAAAGAAACTTTTCTGTCATAATGCAGAAAGCATGAGATTATTGGAATATTTTTCAATTTAAAGAAACGTGTGAATCCGATTGCCAATGGTATGATTATCACATCAGAATCCTGGTACAATTTGAAATTCTTTTTTAAAAGAAGATTCAATCCAAAAGTAAAGTTATTTAGATGAAAAATAGAACCTAGTTTACCAAATAAAGATTTGGAATCTAATATTCTTATAATTGGAATTCCTTTATAATTATCAAATTTGTTCTTTCCATTCCAATAAGTAGTGATGATTCTTACGTCGTATCCTAATTTTTTTAGAGGAACGGCAAAACTTTCTACATAATTTTCTACTCCGGGCATAATTCCCCGTTTTGGATGAGGGAAAACTAGAGATAATATTGTAATTTTTAATGTTTCTTTTCGTTTTTTGTATATCCATTTTGATCTGATAAAGTCATGTATTTTATAACCAATTGTTTCTACATTATAATACTCAATAATCTTAATTCCTGCAGATTTTAAAATATCCGGGACTAAATCCTGATGTTTCTTATAATATATCAACTGTTTCAATAAATCATCTTCTTTAAGGGGATTAAATAATAAACCTGACTTACCGTGAGTTATAATATCCCTTATTCCAGTAACATTAGACGCTATTACAAATGTATTTGTTACACATGAT
>SDBT01000665.1_pt1 | contig 55170 bp, 114 predicted proteins | sample 2277101 | NCBI WGS metagenome assembly SDBT01 (sample SAMN10404973, study PRJNA504765) | marine sediment metagenome | isolation source: marine sediment core GS10_PC15, 103 cmbsf | place: Arctic Ocean: Southern Knipovich Ridge | collected 2010 | reverse complement strand
TCGATCCCGGCCTTGTCCGCTAATTCTTTTTGAAATTCGTCAACTCTTCTCAGCATTTTTTTCCTTCTTATTCAAATGAGCAACAATATTGTTAATCGCTATTCTGATTGTTTGAATATACAAACTTGTTATAAAATCACTTTGCTTCCCGGAAGCTGGCATTTCTGGATTATGATTGCAAACGTCCCTGTATATTTCATCAAAATTCTTGATAATATTTTCCTCCATTTACTTAGGCAGAAAGAACCTTAACATATTTTCAAACCAAAGTCAAGAAATCCCTAATCTTATATTCAGCTTGTCCATGATCTCTTCGACCTTCTCATTGAATTCCGCACTTCTCATTCCACCGGGAATATCTTCGAGAACTTTCGTCACCTCATCCTGACTGTTCGCTCTCTGTAATTTAGAAAGATAATTATATTGACGAACGCTTATTCCGCCCTTTTCTTTTGACTCAGCCAATGTGTTTTTTGTTTTTGCAATAAAATCTCTCTGAAGTGGATACATCATAGTGTTTTCAATCGGTGTAAGAATCTTCGCACCACCCTCAGCTTTTTCTTTTATGTATTCCATAAAATCAGATTCATAAATAAGACTATCGGCAACAGCCATTTCAACTACATCCGGATAGTCATCGTATTTGTAAGCGCCGTATAAAAGTATTTGTCTCATCATTTCCGGGTAAGCCGTTTCCCTGTCCAGCCTGAATAAAACGTTGCCGGCATAAAGATAAACTGGTAATGACTTGATCCTTATTTCTTTTTTCTTAGTCCCTCCAATTGCTTTTCGAATATCTTTAATATTATTAATATCGATAGAAGGCCATCCAACAGATTTATGCGCGTCCCTCAGTCCCTTACCAATGAGCCCAACCCCATACTCTTCATATTTCATCGACCTACATCTATACATCTTATTTTTCTCAGCGATCACATAAACCAGATCTTCGATATCTATTTTTTCATTTATCGCATCGATAATCATTAAATACGGAACAGTTTCCCCACCCTCTTCTTTGTAAATCTTATTTACCCATATTACAGCGGGCCAGTCACCTTCGAGCTTTCCTTTCGCCGGATCAAAATAACAATGAATCGTTCCCTGATATTTCCAACCCGTTTTCGTATGGACCATCCAAGCGTCAATAGGTGAGAAGTGAAGTTTATCTTCATTAAATACTCGCAACGTTTTATATGTCGGATCATTTAGATATTGACAGGACCAGAGTTCATCATTTCCAACCTCTAACCTAAGACGTTCAAGCTTTTCCTTGCTCAACATTTCAGGAAACTCAGCTTCGCCCTCTTCATTTAATCCACCGCGAACATCGATATCAAACCGATCCCTTTCATCCAGTTCATGATTTCGACTTCTTATCCAGCTAGGTAAATCGTCAAGATGCCAGTGAGTTCCGATATAAATTTTATGCTCAATGAATTTCCCGTACCAAGGCGAATCTTTTTCTAAAATCAAATGAGTATCTATGAGCGGAACAAGAGTTGGAAACCAATCTATTTTTCTTTGCCTGATTATTGCGGAACTTCGATCCTCTTCATCGCAAGGATCATCGACAGTAATCCAATGAGGATGAGTTCCCGTTACCCTAGATCCCGCCGTTGCGAAAACAATGCTGTATCCTTTCGTAGCTTTCTTACCATCGATATTGTAAATGTGATCTGTATTCTTGACCTTAGGATTCAAGTCCAGTCTAACTTCGAAAACAAACTGATAAACAGTTGGAACAACCGGATCAATATAAGTTTTTACATGAGACGCGACTTCATCCAGTAATGTTTTCGTGGCCGATCTATATTGAAACCGGATATCTTTTCCGCCCATAGCCCAAATCCATAACGGTAATGCCTCTCCGAATATCGTCGTTTTAAATAATTTTCTCGGGAACATCCGCATAATGTTTTTGAATTTCCACATATCTTTCTGGATTTTATCGCACCACTGTTTATGAACCGAAGGCAACAGCTTATCGAATCCCAAAACGTATTTAGCGAAAAAATAGAATGAATCCATGCTGTTATGAAAAATAACGCCCTTCATGTAAACCATTTGCTCCTGAGACAATTCTATTTTGTCATTCAGGAAATCATGCAATTTCTTACAACATTTTACCCCTAGCTCCCAAAACTTCTCTTCCCCGTAAGCCTTTTTAAGCGCCTCAGTAGAATTAAGATCTCTCTTGGCCTTACTGGATAGATCCTTAAGCCGTAAAGCCTTCGCGGAAAGCTTTGGTCTACGCTTTCGCTTTTTCGGTTTCTTTGTTGATTTCTTTGTTGGTTTCTTTTTCATCCAATTCACCCGGTCTCAATATCTCAATACTCTCGCCCTTTGCGAAAAAATATAATTTACAGCCATGCAAATTATTCCTTTCAAACCATTTCTTAAAATCATCCATCATAGGCCTAAGCATTGATACGGTCATATTCTTTGGATCGATGCCGGTACGAACCACGATCAAATCTCCGTCCTTAATAGTTGTCACGCTTATCCCGAACAATCTCATTCTGAAGCTCATCATTATTCGTCTAAAAAACTTTTTCATTTACCACCTTCCTTTCTTACAAAAACGAATCTGTCTCCATCGATAAAAAATATACATTCATCCGTTGATTCGGTATCCGCTAATTTGATACCAAGCTTTCCATGAACAGCCCTCAATTCATCCAGCTTCTTTTGATTAACTTTGCCGGTACCGGAAACAAATACCGTATGATGTCCATCATTATTTCTAAACTCCAGCGAACTCATTGTAAATTTACTTGATTTAAGTATCGACCAAATTATTTTCAGCTTCTCAATCATTTCGGAGCCCATTTATCTTTTTCGAAGTAATCGTAATGATCCGGATCATAATAACCGCCTTCCAGCATAGCCGGTGGATCTAGTTTAGCCCATGTAGCGTCCGCAATCTCCATCCAATGTTTTGCAGTAGGAAAGTAATATGTTTCCATCCCTCGTATTAATGTATGCTTAGCTACGGTCTCAAATAATTCCATCTTGTATTGTTGATGAATCGCATCTTCTTTCTCAGGTTTGGAATGATCTACAAAATATCTCACCGCTAACCGCATAGAAATAACCGGCGGTTTCTCGATCATTATTTCGAATAACCATTCCAGTTTAACCCCATGAGAATCAGCTTTCTTAACCGCTACCCGAACAGAACTAACTCTCCAAGGCGCTCGATGAAGTATTCCATGCCGACCGCGATAATCTTCGACTACGCTAGTTTTTTCTTTTTTCTTTACCGGCCCCGGCGGTTTCTTTGGCTTTATTCTCAGACTTTCTTTTGGGTCGAACTCTAGTAGTTTCTTGTTTTTCTGACTCAAACTCTTCCTCCAGCGATCTTTTTTTCTCCAGCACCTCATTTTCCCACTCATCTAAATCATGTCCGGATGATGCCTTTAATAAAATCAATTGAGCGTTTTGAAATATAGCAACGTATTCAGAGAAAGAATCTATATCAGCATCATGTTTCGCTATCTCAACTTTACGATTCCGGACCTCATTAGATATTTTTTCCAACTTCGCCCGATGTATATTCTTAGCTTTTGTGGAAGAAATTATTCGCCTCTTCCATATTTTTATTCTTGGATCTTCCCTCGATAAATCTTGACCGTTATTTGAACTCATGACACCTCCGTTCTGATAATAGTTTTCTTATCCGGTATGACCTCTAAAATAGGAGACCGAACAATGATGAATGGTATCCCCCGAAAATCATTCAGGAAAGGGTCATTGGCATCAGTCATCGCTTCATCACTCTCTACGCGAAAACGATAATTATCAGGAAACATCGATTCACAGTAAGCCATGTAATATTCTTTCCCAATAACAATCGCGACCGGCTCCATAAAGGAATTCATTCTCAATTTCTCTATTTCATTAATAATATGACTTTCGATCTCATATCCGCTATAAAAAATTGCTTTCTCAAAAGAAATATATTCAATTGTCATTAGCTTCTCGACTCCCATCATATTTATTTCTTAATCCCGGCGCGTACGTAGCTTTATTTATCAGCGACTCGTATTCCTTCATTCTTAATTTGTATTGAGTTTTCATTTCCATTGATAGTGTCCACGAGAGTTTGCGGTAATCCTTTGGCGGAAACTTTTTATGTTTCTTAACGAATCCCCATAAATATTTGTAATAAGCGTTCCAAAAAATAAAGAACGCTGACTTATACCCTTTCTTTTTGAATTCATCTTTCATAACTAAACAACAACTTCAGAATCTTTTTTCACCTTTTCCTCAAGATCCTTAAGCTCTTCTTTGAATTGCTCGATCTCTTGGCTTAACCTGTTATTATCCCTTTCGAAATCTTCGGCCCTGTCTTCGCAATCCTTTCCCCATTCTCTCATATCCTCGAAAGCACCGCGCCGATCTTCAGTTATTAACGAAATGTTTTTCAAGTCATCCATGATATCAGTAAGATCATCTTCGCAAAACGTTCCGTCACTATCATTCATAATCTTTTCGATTCTTTCCACGCTCCTAAGAATGTCATCGATATGAACGCATTGTTGTTCCGGCTCGCTAGGAATACTCATAGAGGCCACTTCCCTGTATAACCCGGAGGTGGACCAAGCGGTTTTCCTTTCACCGGCTGGTATCCACCGCCCTGACGATTTCCCCATGCTATCCAGATTAATGTGATACCGAAAAGCGTAAGTAATGATCCGAAGCTTACGCCTACGAAAAAATTCAAATCAAACACCAATTCAAACACCTATTTCCTCCGGTATCTTTTCGCCGTCTGGACATTGCATTTTCATAATCGGTTTCATTTCTTCCCCTACTTGCACAAATTTACAGGCATCTTCTTTGCTACTGTCAAATACTCCCATTAATTGAAAAACTGTTTTATTCTTTTTTCCAAAATACCACCTAATTAAACTGGACTCCGATTGATTACTAGGTTCTTGAGTTTGGCGATATCCCTGTTTAGAAATCCAACGCAAAATCTTTACCGGATATTTCATATCATCAAACTCATACCGAATAATAATATCAACGCTCCCCCAAGAAACGCTGACATGAAACCATTTGAATTTATTAGGGAATTTCTTCTTGATCTTTTTTACAAACCTATAGGCCTTGCTGGATTTACGAACGCCGGACCTCTGATCCTCAAGTTCCTTAAACGCATCTCGAACATCATCGGTAGAAAAAAGATATGAGATTGAATTTATAACTATCTCGAACGGTCGAAAAACAAATCTCCAAATCTTAACCAGCTTCCACTTAAGCGATGTCCAACCAAACTTTCTAAATTTGAACATAGTCCATCTTGTTTTAATCTTATCCCTTACCTTTATTTTGAACATCAAAAAGTCCATAGAGCCCTCCAATAGTATCTTCTAATTTTGCAAATATTTGTGATTCAACGTAATGTTCCTCCGAAAAAGCGTACTCAATCACCGCATTCCCATCGAAATTCTTTTCAACAGCGATATAATCAATTTTCCTTTTTCGAATAATTACGCAATCAGAACCGCTTTCAATAACATAGACCTCATCGCCGGGCTCGAACTTCGGTTCAATTTTCATCTTGCTCATCCTCATCCAATCTAGATAAAACCATATCGATAACGCCTCCAACCTCATCCCTGAATTTTGTCAAACGATTCGATGGGTAATTATCATTATGAGCACCTCCTATTACGTGGTAATAAGTACCGGCATTACTTATATTAATCGACTCGACCATTCCCTTAAAAACACAAACTATTCCTTCAGACAATTCAGAATAATAAACTGCGTAAACCTCATCGCCAACATCGTAATCAGTTTCAATTTTCATCTTTTGCCTTATCCCTTAATTCTTTCATAGCCGACTCAACAACTTCGCCAAGCTTTTCTTCGGAGTCAGCAATGTATTTTGAGTCATACGTCATATTTCCAACCTTATAAGAAATTTCTCCATCCTCACCAATCAAAATATTTTTAATTTCTCTTTTCTCCACCGTAACCACATCAAGAAAATCTCCCCTATAAACCGCGAAGACAACTTGACCCGGACTGTATTTTGTATCCAATCCTATTTTCATTTCTTTTCCCCGTTCGCTATTTTCTCAGCCTCGATTCGCTTCTCTTCAAACTCCATCACATCAATAATTATGTCGCCGACATTATCACTGTTAGCGGTGACATCGCGCTCATCAACAAAAGTATTTTCTCCAACCATATACTCCACCCGATCACCTCTTCCAAATGAAACTCTTTTAACCTCATCCCATACAACAACGATCCCGCGCGGACCAACCCTATAACCAGCCCCATAAGAAAGACTTACAGCAAAAACTTTTTGACCTATACTAAACCTTGCTTCGAAGTTCATCCATTTTCCTCGCTTCGTCATCATCTTTCAACATACTAGTAAGTATTGACCCGGCTTCCTCTGCTGTTAAAGCGATTCTGTTCTCAGGAATCTTGCGGTCCGCTACGCCTATCAAATAAAAAATGTAATTGGGTTCTCTAAAACAAACAGCGTTAATAAAACCTTCTTCAACAACCAGTCCATCAACGCTGTCAATACGAAAACAAAATACTTTCTGGCCGGTTTTGAATTTAGGATCGAATTTCATAATCACCTCACTTAGACTTCAGAGACCTTAACAGATTTTATAGATAATGTCAATAAAGATCCCGCCGGGGGAGTTGGACATTGAAGTGGGAGAGATCCCGGCGAGATCATAATTGTTCGCTTTTCTCAAACATATTTATATAACACCAACCTAATCTTTGCATCATGTCGTTACGTTTATCATCCGATAATACATTTTTGTTCAACCGAAAACCGCGTCTTGCTATCTCGGGATAACCGTAACCATCTTTCAAATACAAAACTCCATATTTTTTATTCAGCTTTCCAGCTTCCTTCAGCGTCTCATCCTTCAAAAACTGAGGTACGAGAAAATAAAAATAATTCGGAGCATGATATTCGTTCATAGCCAAATGTTTTCTTATCCCGCCAAAATATTTCTTATTCTTATCTTTTCTCAAATCAGATTTCGTTCGTTTGATCTCGATCTCTATCCGATCACTTCCTTTTATTCCGGATACATCTTCATAATTATATTCGGTGCAAACAAGTGAACAATTACGAGTTCCCTTCAGCCAACGTAATCCGGCTAACTCCAATGCCTTCCCGTTTACTGACATTATTTTTTCTCATCTTCCTTAATAATGTCATCGGATAACCCTTTAAGAAAATTCGAAGCCATCTTATGCGCCTTCTTTGTTTCCTCTTGACCCATGAACCAACCGAATCGATAAATATCTATTCCCTTAGTCATCATCGCAATTCCCAACTCAGTTGGACTCTCCACAATTTCTTCATCACCGCCACCAACAGCTTTCAAAGCCAACTTTCTCAATAACTTAACGGCTCCAGTATTATTCATTCATCGCCTCCATTTTGTTTTTCAATTTCGTTACAACGCCTTTAGTCGATCTCAGACTTCGCTCCGTGGAATTACAACATGCCTCGGCGCTAATTCTCCTATTCGTTTCCTTATTCAAAGACGCTTGTAATCTTTGCTCATTACTCTTCCCTGTATAATGCTGAGGATGTCCAGCCGGGCAATAAAACATTTTACGATCTTCTAGCTTTTGTTTCTGAAACTCAGCAGTCATTCCAAAATACATCCCGCATGAACAACAGGATTCTATTTTGTATTCAAAGTGACCGGTCCAGCCCATTACCAACCGGCCCCGAACTTTGAAGCATCATCCATGCCATCATAATAATTTCGTATCTGTGAATACTTTTCAGATAATTTCCTAGCAATTTCCTTCACCTTATTTCTCCCTTCATCATCTTCGGCGGTTTTGTAATAAGCTATAACCACATCCCATATATCATGAAACTTAAAAGTCTTTTCCAATATTTCATTCAATGTTGACCCGTAACCCTCATCCGATTGCCATTGATGAACGTCCGATGATTTTTTTGCATCAGGAGATAACCTAGAACAAGATGCTTCCAAAGCTTTTTCAAGCGCCTCGTAGAAATCCATTTATTATTTTACCTTCACGCCCGTTATATCCGTACGAATAAAAGCATGGTTTATTCCAACATCAGGAAGATCTTTTTGATCTTCGATAAATGCCTCGAAAAGTCTGACCAATTTCTCTACCGGCTTTCCATTTCCAACTATTATGTCTTTATAACATGCCAGATTACTAATGACATGCTTAACCACATCCGCAACTTTCGGCCCCGGCGAAATAGGATCTGCATGAAAACATTTTTTCTCAAACGTATCGTAAAGATCAATTTTTCCATCATTTATCTTCGGGTCAGCCAGCGTCTCGGATTGAACAATAGATTCTTTTTCCATTCGATACGCTTTATCAAGATCAATTCTTAATGTAGATGGAGGGGTCCAGTGATTTCCAAACGGAGTTCCGGAAAGCTTCCAACCTTTCTCCTGTAAAAAAGACCACTTCGCATGATCACTAATATCTTGAGCTATTCGCTTACCAAGTTTTTCAACTCTCTTCGAACGTTCTTTTTTATTTTCCTTCTTAGCCATGTTTCACCTCTTAAAATGCTCCCCTTTCCATTTCTTCAAAGTCCGGGGAGCATTACCCAAAATAATATAAGGGATCGTTCGCAATTGCTCTTCACGAACGATCCAACTATCCAACGAAAACAAAGACCGCCCGGTATGCGGGCGATCTAATTGCGAAACCGTTTCCACAGTCTCACAGGAACAGTTATCCATTTATAATAACGCCATAACTTTCATAAGCTCTTCTTTCTCCAACTTCAAGCTGTCGCGCTTCATTAACTCAGCGCCAAACAATTTAAGAATATATATTCTGCGTTCCGCCGGAGTTCCTTCGAACGAATCGTTTACATCTACGATCCAATCCAAAATTCTAAAGGAACCCGAATCATCAAAAATCTTTAAGAGACCCAATCTATCAGCCATCCCAACATCGATCTCATCACGCAGTTGACCAAGCCTTCCTCTAGAAAGTGTTGCGCCTAACGTGCAATACATATTATGCGATGGACTATAATAACAACCCATCCCAATAAGCCCTTTCTGCTTATGAATATTGTTCCAAAGTATTAGAAGAGTATTTGTTGGTAATTTATCTAACATTTTTCACCGCCTTATGAATTTCGTTTTTACAATTAGCTTTATGAGTTAATCCTCTATTGGCCCCAAGATATTCGCATCCATCGTATTCTATCAGGTGCATTTGAATGTGATACTTTTTACTTTTCAACCATCTAGAAATTACTTCGATCTTCTCAGGAACTTCCACCGCTTCAACAACATTAACCTTCTCCTCATTCGAACCTCTCAACAAAAAAGGAATGAGCCCGGCGGATACGGTTAATACCAACGTAATGCCTATAACGATGAAAACCATTTTCCTACGCTCTTTGAGAGGTATTCCGAACATCAAACCAATTCCTTTTTTCGTACCGGCCTAAGCATTACGTGTTTGTTCAAATAATATTTCAGGATAATTAGATCTGCCTTTCGATCCTTTCCCAACATATCCGATAACAATTCAATCGCTTTCTCAGGATGTCCGGTCTCCATAAATCCGTCAGCCTTGCCAAATTTATCTATGTCATGAGTACCTAATGCAGAATTAAACACTTTCAAGGTTTCCACCGCCGTCTCTGCATCGGCCTCGATTATTAAATGCTGTTCGCTATCCATCCATTTGTCATCGACCAAAAACTTAATCGCCTTCTCTCGTAAATTCATACTCTAACCACCTCTTCAGTTTCTTCTTTTATTTCCAGCAATATTTCATCGATCTTCTTTTTCTTTCGATCAAAGTAATCAGATACGTTAATCAAATCAAACAAATTAAACCTCTCTCTTCGCAAAAACCATTCAGCATCATGATCACCACTTTCTGACAAAGGGTTTTCGACACCGCCGAAGTCTCTCAAACATACCAGCGCATAGATCTCATTTTCTCCCAAAACAGGATTGCTCTCGATATCTCTATATCTCCCAACACTAAAGACAACACTTCCATGTTTCGGACCCATTCCATAATCGCAATCACATCTTTGATCTCCGAAGTGAGCATAGTTTTTCATTCCAAGAAATCCGTCCATCAAAGCGGTCTCGCCGTTTTTCTGAATAAGTTCAATCGCTTCCTCAATAATTTTTGTTCTACCGGAATTAGAAGGGATTCCCTCGCAATGAATATTCTCTAACGCCAATCCTATCCTTACCAAATCAATTTTCTTATCCATCGTTAATACCTCGTATGTCCATTTAAGTTATCAATCCATTGGCCGGCAATAGCAGTCATGAAAGCTCCAGCTAAAAAAGTAATGAAATATGTGAGAAGGGTTTCATCGTCACTGGTATAGGGAAAAAACATAAACATTCTAATAAGGAAACATAATAACCCTCCAAAGAACAAGATCATGCCCGCGTAATAGAAAGCTCTCAAAACTATTTCCCCTAACCTCATCGACTTCTCTTCCCCCATTGGATTCCTGTTAGAAATGCTTTTACCGACGAAATGTTTATATCCGTACCGAATACAGGATGACTCGTATCAAACAATCTTAAAATTCTAGCTCCATCCCGGTCGCTGAAATACCCTGACATATATCCGATGTTATGACCGGCATTTCCACTACAAACCTGATCATACAAATCCGAAAACCGTTTCGCCGTTTTTCTCCGGCGGATCTTCACTATCTCATTTTGAACATCCCCGTAAGTTCTGATTTCTCTTCCATTCCAATAGAAAATGCTTCCCTCGACACCTTCTCTTTTTTTCTTAAACAAGCTAATCATTCGGGCTAACTTCCTTACTCTCAAGCCATTCTTTTATATCTGATTTTCGATACCTGATACATCGACTTGAAATCTTTATGTAATTTGGCCCAAGACCTTTCTGTCTCCAGCTCTGCAAAGCTCTTCTAGTAAGACCCAATAAAGTAGAGGCTTCACTTTCATTCAAAAGAGTTTCAATCACGCCCGACCTCTTAACGCCTGATAATAAAACTCGTGTAAAAATATGTTACTCAATCCGGCTCCCTGTAATCGAATCATTTGCCAAGCCCAAATCATTCTACCGGTCCGCCCATTGCAATCAGTGAACGGATGAAGCTTTTCGTATTCCATATGAGCGTAAAAAGGATCGAGGTCATCGAAAGAAATCATTTCCAATAACTTTTTCAAATAAGATTCAATCAGTGGTCCGCCCGGTGGAGGCTTATGGCTTCCGACCATGACATCCAACCCCTCCTTATCTCTCAATTCCGCGTCCGACTGAAAAGTTATAGTCAAATATTTCAATTTATCAATCGTTATAACATCTGATTTCAAAAATACATCAAACGCAAACTCTTGAGCATCAGTCAAGGAATCAGTTATTCGCTCTATTCGATTAGATTCGGAAAGAAAGGCCCATCGCTGTTCGAAATTAACGTCTTTAATAATCCGCTTACCCACTAACTTTCCCCAAAAACTTATATTCAATTCTCACGTAAATTCTTTTTCTAGGATAAGCTGAGGCCATTACATAGCTAATTTTTTTATCAGTCTCTTCATTGAAATCAATTCCTATACCAGCCCGCGAAGCTAATACAACAACTTCCCCGATCTCCTCAAGTACTTCCAGCTTCGAATAAGATTCATCGACTATCGCTTTCAATTGAACATCAATGTCAGTGAATTTATTATTGCTAAGGTGCCAGCTCGCGTTCGTAATCACAAACCCGGCTTTAATATGCCATATAACATAAATGCTTTCGATCCGTTCAATGAATTCTACCGCCGGAGCGATCTTTTCCTTAGTCAGACCAAAAGCTTTTTCAATATCATCCATTTTTCGCAACAGCCTTTTTATTATTATCCTTTATTGTTCTCTCGCATAATTCGTAAGCGGTTTTTATTTTATCGCCCTTAAGACCATCGACTCCACCGGGAAAAACTCTTTCAAAAAAAACCTGTTGCTCTTTAGTGCATTTTGACAACAACTCCTGAACCAGATCGCGCCCATGCAACTCCGTCTGATAATCAAAATTACCCATTCTTACTAATCAAATCGTAAGGAAGATAAACTCTGTAATTAATTATCGCCTTGAATTCGACCTGCATTTCCATGAGAAAAAGATCCAGTGAATCCGTAACATAATTAGATTCTATCGGAAATACTTCGACCGTTACCAATCTGGTATTGCCATGATGAATCTCACAGTAACCAACCCAATCAAGATCTTGTACGCCGGTTCGAATTTTTTCGTCCCGGTCCGCTAATTTTTTCAACTCTTCAGGTGTTTTCGATGGTGTTGCCAATTTGGTTTCCTCCGTTACTTAAGCAAGAGGAACCTTAACATATTTTGATGCGATTGTCAACAAAAAGGACCGCTCCCTTGAAGGATAAGAAAAGAAAGGGAGCGATCCGGGGTCGGATGTGGGGCTGTTAAATGATATTCATTTTTCTTATTTTCCTATCGATCTCCAACTCAATTCGTTTTCGATACCAGTAATCGGTTTCGAAAAAACTTCTCTCAGTCTCTACTAATTTTCCTGTTTCGTTTAACCATTTTCTGAATGTAAACATTGAAATAATTTCTCTCATTGACATCTCCGTTTAGTTTCCTCCGAATCATCCGACTCTTACTTCTGCCTCGATAACTTTCTTAGATACTGTTCCGCTTGCTAAAATTTCATTCCCCATAGAAATCATAGCTTGCCTAGTCATGCTCAATACTTTATTCGTCTCAGCCAACTCCGGCTCAACAACAATCGGCTCTCCGGTTCTATCCAAAATAAATTGAAGCGACTTAGGATCGGAATCTTTGCTTGTAGCCATAAGAACACGGGCCATAGAAAGCTCTTCCATGTTCAAAGCATCATCACCCTCTTGATCTAAAAGAGCTTGAACTTCATCTTGTTTCATTTCCTTCAACTCCGTAAATCTTGCCAGCGCCCGATCACTGTTAACCGTCCGAAGCTTCCTGACATCCGGAGTCATTCCATGCTGATTATTGCCGTTAGAATTTCGAACCATTCCCGGAAGTATTCCATTACTAGTAATACCTCCACTCCCTTTTCCGCGTTTCCTCTCGTTTCCACTTAATGCTTTTTTCTTCATAATTCTTAGAATAACTTATATTCGTTTTTTATCAACTACCCTCAATCCCATCTTCTCTGAATTATTTACCTCCAACCTTCTCTAATGCCTTGGTAGCCACCCTTGCCTTATATTCTCTATCAAGCCTTCTATTACATTCACGGCAACGCCTCTCCTTTCCTAGTCGCAGATACGTATTTTCATTTGTGAATTCATGTCCGTATTTACAATGCGTTTTTCTTGCATTTTTTGCAGCAAGCCCTTCTCCGCGTAAGGTATTCTCGCGGCTCGTAACAGATTCAAGATGTTTTGGATTAACACACCTGCGATTCCGGCAAAGAGGGTCTATAGTTAAACCCGTTGGTATAGGGCCAACAAAATATTCATATGACCATCTATGTCCGGACATATAACTGTCTTTGCCCCAAAAATTTGCATATCCATTTGGGCTAGTTGCCCCGTTCCAATTCCAGCATCCAGACTCATCTTTGGATATCTTTTTTTCAAATCTTTCCAGCCTAGTCATTTTGAATACCGTTGGCTTTCTTTTTTTAGGACTATCCAATGCTTTTTTATTAATCACTCTTGATCTCCTCTACTGGAATAATCTTTGATGTACACCATGTAATCGAATAATCAGCTTGAAAACTAAACACTTTCCCACATTCATCGCAACTCCATTCTCCATGATCAGTCTCTAAATAATCCCCCGCATCCTCATCTTCATATCCACAATACGGACAAACCAAATTATCCATAAATTCATGATCTATTTTCTTCTCTGTGTCATTCACTTCGATATCTCCAATAGAGACGTATTTACCATCATTCACCGCCATAATATCAATCAACATTTATTTTCATCTTTAATTTCATTTAATTCTGTTTTATTTTTTTCACTCTCAGCCCTCTCCAACGCTTCATCTAAAGCCTTAAACCTAGATTCTATTTGCTCATGCGCGTGATATAACTGACCAATGGCGCTTCTTAAAAGAATCATGCTACCCTTAACGCCTATCTTCTCTACGTCACTCACTCTTGGCCTCCTCTAAAGCTCCCTCGGCTATCTTAACCGCAAGCGGACCGCACCGTTCACATTCATGATCGACTATCTTATTCAAAGCCTTCTCATATATCTCCATCTTTTCTACCACTTCATTCAAAGTCTTGGCATATATCTTTAGCATTTGTGCGTCAGTCACCTTTTTGGTCGGATGAGTCCACGGTTTTTCTGACAGTTCCTTCTCTGCGTTATTCACTTCGACTCACCTCTTATTGATCTTAATATGCTTTGAGCAAACACCGGCCCGCAATCACCCATAAGGAGAATCTCCCCATCACTATCTTTTTCATACATTTTTTCATCTGCGTAATAATCCAATCCTTTCACCGCTTCCTTTAATTTGACATCCAATGATTTCCTTAACGATCTCTCTTGATCTTTCCAGATTGTCATTTGCCTGATTTCCTCTTTTAATTCGATTGACCCTTCAGCTATTTCTACCAACCATTTTAGATCTAATGGATGAATAGAATCGTTTCTCCCCGGATTAGCTGTATCGGACCTATTTCTCATTCGTTTTATAAAATCTATTTTGGTTTCGTTATTTTCGTAACTCACTTCAATACCTCTAATTTATTTTTCTCAATCATTGCTTATTAGCCTCTACGATTCTCGTATCTATAGTCGAACTCATTAATTTACTATTCGTAACCAACAACTGTTTTTCCCCATCCACTACCTCTACACTAAGTTCCCAATATGGCCCTTTAATCACATTACAAAGAAATTGGTTCGTAAACAGGAATAGCTTGTCATAGACATCTTTGCTCATAAGAACTCTATCTGGATCTCCAAATCTATCGTGTAATTCCTTTGCTCGCCTTTCTATTTCCGATAAAAGATTAAATCCTTCGCCGGAATCATCCAAATCCATATCAGGAATAACAATTTCCGCACTATTAATCTTATCCGCCACCTCAGACATATCTTCTTTGAACTTAGATTCGATTCTTTCTTTCTTAAATCGAGCTACCTCAGCCGTTGCGTTAGTAATACTGTCAGTAAAATACGCCGTATAAACAACATGATAAACAGATCCATCCGAACGCTTCATCATTCTAATAACGAGTTCATCAATATTATCTCCAAACTCTTTAACAAACCACTCTACAACCAAATGCGCCGAAGTTCCGTCTAATACAGATATCGAAAATCTTTTTGACTCTACAACAGAGCATGTTTCCAGTTTATTAATATCTGAATTAATTCCTTTTTGAACCAATTCTTTTGTAGTTAGTTTATTCAACCGTTTATTATCAGATTCACCCATTCTTAACTTCCTCCAATGCTTCAAAAGCTGTGAGCTGAAGATGCTGAGAGAATCCACACCAATCAACTATCTCCGGTCTCTCGCTTTCGTCTTGTATTCTCTTCAAAGCCATTTCATATATCTGCATTTTCTTCGAATCATTCATTCCCTACTCCCTCTGAAGTCACATTCCCTGAAATCTTCATACAAATAAAACAAACTTACGAACATTCCCCATAAAAAAAACAAAGGAGAATTAAGAATAAGAAGAGAAATTCCTGCTACAATAAATGTAGCTAACCTTATAAAAAATACCTTTTCCGATAATTCTAAAGGACGCTTCATTTACTCCCTTCCCATTCACTCCTATCAAATGCTTCTACTTCCATCAGTCCATATTTCTCAACTCCGGCTTCCTCCGCCGAATCGTAATTCGTTACCCATTTATCTCCCCATCTTTTATGCATTATCTCTCTAGCTTCGGTCGAGTCATTTGCTTCGATGATCACGTAATACCCTATCCCCGGACTTTGACCATGACCAAATGTAAAATAATGTTTTTTCCTCAAATCCTTAACCTTTTCCATCACTAACTCTTGACCTCCTGTTTTTGTGTATAATATCTCCCAATAATCTCATTCCTACGTTTCCGCCTTCTTATCCTTCGAGATTTCAAATCAAAATATCTTGAATCATGGATCTGGCCTTTTTTAGGTGGATTATAATACAACTCCTTAACGTATTCCCATAAATCTTCAGAAAAAGAAATTTCTTTTTGTAAGGATTGCTCGATAGTCTCTGGTTTGTTCGTATTTCTTTTTTTTGTCTCATTAGACTGATGAACATCATCAATTTTATCTTCGCTCACTTCGATACCGCCATAGCTTTTGTTTGCCAGTATTCTTTTTCTTTTTCCAGTTCCTCAACTCTTGCTTCGGCGATCAAACAAGCTGATCTCCATTCGTTAAGATCGTCTGACATTCCGTACCAAGCCATTATACGCCTTCCTCTTCCATAAGTTTCAAAAATATTACCTTAATATGATTTCCACCGCTCCACGCAATCGAAGATCGCAATGCACTTCTACTGTCTTTAGAAAGTGGATACTCAGTTTTAACTATCACGGCCTCTGTATCGCCGTAATATTTTTCAAATATATGAAATGCGCCTTTATGCTTCTCAAGTATGTATTTGCAATCCATTACTCCCCGGCTCCTACCATACTCCCCAAAACCTTGACGGTCGTAACAACTTTTGCCATTCGTTCCTGAAATAAACCATTATTGTTATATCCGTTATCACTTTCCCCGAGAGTTCCATCATCATTAATGTCTCTCCACTCCCAATGATTTTGACTTGTTTGCCCCGTAACATAAATCATTTTGGTTTTCAAAGTGTCGTAAGTTCCATCGTCACTGTAAGCCATTTCGAATACACCGCCGACATATAAAAGTGATTCAGTATAATCCCATTCCCTCCAGAATTTGAACTTCATTCTATTATCGACCATTTTTTGATAATCTGTTTTCTCTTCGGTCATACCTTTTCCGCCTCTTCCAACCTATCCATCAAATTCGAAATCGTTCTGTTTTTACGCCTAAGCACGTAATTTTTATCATCAATCTCTTTATCGAATTCTCTAGTAATCCTATCGCGTTCATCTTCTAATCTTTTTACAAGCCGTTCATTTTCCGTTACAAGTGGATTCGGTATACAATCATGCCCGGTAGCCAAACTATGATTCTCATCCGCGCCCTCTACCCACGAGGCAACGGTATTAATTTGTTCTTTGGTAGCCGTTATCCCGGCATCCTCAAAAGATTCTTTTATACACTCTTCCCAATAATTCATACTCTCGATTGCTCCATTACAGATATTCTTGTTTTCAATTGATTAATTTCCTCATCCGCCTCTACCAACCGCCTCAATACTTTTATTTGAGCTTCATGTCCTAGAGTTGCACCCGGATTCGCGTTAATAAATTCCAACAGACTCTTGCCAGTTTGTTCACCGGGCAAATGAGTTTCCCTTTTTTCTCCAAACCAACTCATCCCGGCTTCTCACCCTTAAACGAACGGTTCTCACTGGCACCCGTCTTAGTACCGCACCCGTAAGTATCAAGTAACCATCTTATCCGGCTCAACTCATCTAAGATTGCCAACATAGTGTCTCTATCTCTTTGGTCCATCAAGCTTTCTCCCAAATCGTTTTACGCTTCTCTCTCAAATACAATCTCTTAAGATATTCCTTAGCTCTTCTTATTCTGAATTCCGTAAACAGGAGCGGAAAAAATATACATTGGACACCGCCCCATTCAAAAATTCCGCGATCAGGCTGAGGGACCGTGTAATCGACCCACCAAATAAACCAAGATTCTTTATTCAATCTAAACTTTGGTTTCATCCTATCGGATAATTTATCCATTTTTCTTAAACTCATTTCTAGCTTTTAATGCTTTCTTAAACTCTTCACTGTGAGGATGTTTATCGAAATTCACGTATCCGCCATCTGTTGAATATCCCCAATCCTCATGGGTCCGTCCAACAAACATCAATGATATTGTTCCCGGCTTTGCTTTCGTCACAGCATGAAAATCTGTTCGTTTTATTATGTTTATCCAATTGACTGCCCGCTCCTCTACGCTCTTGCCATCAATAAATGATCTTCTTTCAGTGTAATGACCTTTCAAAATAAACGATATAAACGGCCACGGATGATTATGAGGAGTCGGCCTTGGGTCCGGCTTATTCCATTTATGCAAATAAATTCCAAACCAAGGGGTATGGATTATTCTCCACCGCGTTCGAGATACTTCTTTAGGATTATCGTAATCCGGCACTTCGAATCGCTTTTCAAAAAATACGATCTTACTAGCTAGTTTTCCGCTCGCTAAAATTCTACCCATCTTTTTTCATTTCCTCTCTAATAAAATCTTTGATCATTGTTACATGCGGACATTCCGCTTTTACCTGTTTTCCGAATCCCCTAAACCTCAAAACATCTTTCAAAATCCTTTCCCGATGTTTCACTTTTTTCCGTAAAGAAATTATTTTATCCACATTAGCCATCCTTTTTATCCAAACTAACAAATATTTCTAATGCCCTTACCACCACAGCCGACTCCATTTCCATCCCCTTTTTTTTCAAAAATATTTTCCAATCCTTCATTCTTTTAATAAATTCATCATGCCTAGCTTCTTTTTTCTTTATTATTGCCAAAAATGCGTCCGCGCAATAAACCAATGATTGATCAGCCTTTTTTAATTCTCCATAAATATAATCTGCTAATTTATTTTCTTCTTCCCTGCTCATCTCGCTTATATTAGATGTTTTAATGCCGGGAATTTCATTCATGCTTCTAAAAACCTCTCTGATATCGGTTTGATATATTTCTTAGTATTTCGATTTCGTAGATCTAACCGCTCATGATTTCTTTTCAAACCATCCGCCCGATCAAAAATGTCTCTCCTCGCTTTTTCCAAAACAATATTACCCATCCCCATTCGAGATTTCTTCAATTTTTCCGCCCCATCTATAATTCTTTGCTCATATTCAATCTGTTCTGTAAAAATATCTGATCTCCTCTGATCCCACTCATCTTTTATTTCATCAAAAGTCATCCCTTTACCACCGAATCTCCGGGATGAACTGGACACGCTAACGGCGGTGCGTCCAACTCTCCCTCAAAACATACGCATCCATCCAAATACTTTTGTGCTTGAACTCGATCTATAAGACGATTGATCGAATACGCTTCGCCCGAACCGCGATAAACTTTAGATACGACATTTTTCAATCTGTTAATAAATCTTTTTTTCGATTCAATCATAATCATACCCGCTATCCCTACAAGCTTTTCTAATCCACTCAACCGGTTCGGAGCATGGATACATTTTTCCATTCACTTCGATCCAGACTTCCCCGGCGTTAAATCTTTCTAAACTCATTTTCTCATCCCCAATCGCCAAGTAGGTGAAACCAAGTACGATTATAATGTAAAGCGTTAGCGCAATAATCATTTCCTTCATCTAACATCTTCCTTTTTGCCGTACCGAAACTCATCTATAATTGCCAAACATCCCGAAGGATTATCGTCTCCAAACTCATCGATAATATTCTCATAATGAATTGCCTTTCTTGCTTCGGCTGACATACGCTCATGTTCTTTTTCCGACATAATAACCATAGGCTTGTCCGATTGAAATTCTGTAAACCATTTAGTTTCCAGTTGCTTAATTTTTTCATTCTTATATTTAATAATCTCAACCAAATCATCGATGGCCTGAAATAATCTTCTCTTATCTTTACAATGCTCTTGTTTACACTCGACATCGCAAGTTTCAGACCTCAATGTTCTTAACCCCGCCCGAACTTCGGCCCTCAACTCTTCACATGATTCGAAGGCAGATCTTTTTTCTAAACTTTCCATTTCGTCTCCCCGGCTGATTTCAAAAAACCATTAATCGCATCGGCATCCTTATTAGATTTCTCAACCAACTGATTAACGCACTCAATCAAACTCTGAAGTTTAGCCTCTTGATGTTCCGGATCAGATCTAGGTTGCCAGTTTTCTCCGTATAAAAAATTCATCGTTTGGTCTACCGTTTTCATTCTAGGTTCTATCGGCTTCGGTTCTAATTCTGGTTTCGAAGTAGGATATGTCATCAAATCAATTGACCCCGAATCATCTAAAAGAGTTCTCATATCCTTTTGAAGCCAGTCCGGAATAGTTGGGTTTTTAGACCAAACATCTAACGCCTTATTGAAAAGCTTCAGCCTTTCTTCGATTGCCGTTTGTGAAATCATTTTTCATCCTCCGGTATCCATCCGTTAACGTAACCAACCTGTTTATATAAACGGAAAGGGGCTCCCAAATGATCGCTTTTATTATCTTCAACCCATTCACTCGCAACTAAATTCGCTTCTTTCTTCGCCTTCTCTAAGGCTTCAGCTTCACTCTCAGCTTCAACATTAATCCTGTAAAATGATCCGGTATCGCCATCATGAAGATGATTAACCAGATCAAACGAATATATTTGCGTAACGCCAATCATTTTTTCACCCTCAAAGAATCTATAAACTTCTTATTCGGATGCCGGTAATTAATCATCGGCTCCGGAGTAGGAACAACTTTTCCTTTTTTAACTAAATTAACTCTGATTCCATCACAGAGAGAGGTCGCGTCGTATCGATCCTCATACTCTTCCAAGAGAATAGTCATCTTATCTTGCCACTCTTCAGGCATGTCATGAAGCAATACCCTTGGAATAATTAACCACCTCGAATAAGACAATCCAAACCAATTCCATAATTTATTCATGTTGTTGCTTCATCCCCTTCGCCGTTTTCTTCAACATATTAATATGCCTCTTTTCTTTCCGAACCATCTTTTCCCATAAATCAGGATCTCTAAACTCATTAATATTTCTTTGAATAATTGATTCAAGATTCTGAGGATTAAGAGCGTCAAGCTCCCAACTTTTATTTCCAAACTCTCTTATGTAAGCACCAGCTCTCGTGTCAGTAATTTTTGCTGGATTGGGCGGTGGTTTATGTTTTTTAACCTGATCCATATTCAAAGCTACCCTCTTAACCAACACTTCTTCGTACGTAAATAATTCCAACCGATCTGAAATATCCCTAGTCATATCTATTCCACTCGGATCATGATCGCCTAAATGAATAATAACCGGAGTCTGTCCATTACCAGTATGATTAAGTAATCTTTGACCGGCGTTCCACATTTCACTCTGAGACGTATACCCTCTGCACGAAAAATAAGGAACATCGTTTGACCGACACACCCTTTCAATAACTCCGACCAAAGCATCTTTCTCAATCCAAACCTCTACATGAAATTCCTGATTAGCCCACTTATCTATTTGAAATTGTTGGGCGCATGATTCAACAACTTCTTTTGGACCACTCCAATGACTATTAAATTGAACGTTTCGCGTACGATCAACAATAGAACTCCAGTCAATTAGCCCGGCAAGTCTCGCGTCATTAATAACCGCTCCAAGCCTTTTATATTCCGACTGAGTATTGGCAATCAAATCCTTAGAAACAAACTGATAATATAACTGTCTTAAAGTCAGATCATATCCTTGACTAGAATAATCCTCGATTATTTCATTAGCGCATTCGATAATATCTAAACTAGACCGGCTAAAATTTTTAGAAACGTAACATATTTCAGGCATTATCCGCTTGTTCCAACTCCCTCCAGTAAAACTTTTTTCATTGCCTCTTGAGCCAAAAGAAATACGCCTCTAGTCGTTCCGCGAAGGATAGCTATCGCATCATCGCGTTTATAAATTACTTTATTTTTAGGATGTCTGAATCTATGTTTTCTCCCCATCCTTTCCCAACCATCATCCTCCAGTTCGACATAAATCGGAGGATTAACATACGGCTCTCGCTTTTTTTTAATCCGTAAATGCCTTGGAACATAAGGATTCCGAAACGAATCCTTAATATCATTCCAGTATTCGGCTGTATCAGATAATGCCATTACTTATGTCTATCCAAATCATGAACGCAGCATTCGAGTTCGGTCATTCGGTTTTCTAATTCATCTATAGAATCGGCTTGAACACAATTCATAACAAGCGCGATAATAAGAACAAGCGTTACGTGAATAAATCTTGCTACTGATTCAGGCATTACACCGCCCGCCCATAACGAAATATTATTTCTGGAATTCTTGGGTCAGCGTTTTCTCTAAATGAAGTCATTACTCCAATGATCGAGCATTTCTCAATTATTCTTTTTCCACCAACCTTTTTAGTTTTTTTCAAATTCCCAACTATAGCCGGGTGAACTACCATGAATTCCGGCTTGTCTCCATAGAATTTCACATCGGACATATACAAACGATTTCCTATCCAAAACACTTTACCCGCCTCTCCAGCGATAGTATTTTCATTAAGGCTCCAAGGATTCAAAAGCGGTAACGATTCTTTTATCTCAACCGCTTCCTTTCTAAGAACATCCCCATCACTATCCGGTTTTCCGTCCGCGATCAAAACCAAATGCTTTTTTCGAAACAAATTCATAATAGGAATTGCTCCGGCCATTACGAATAACGATGTAATAAAATTTCTTCTTTTCATACAGATTTACTCCTTAATCCTTCAACAAAAATTTTCGCATCATCCCATGCGCCATCCCAATCTTTCGGAGTTGGATACTTTCCGTTAATCTCTTTTTCATCGGACAAGTCAACCAACCTAATTAATAACTCTTCGGCCTTGTTCATAATATTTTCTTTTTCAATTTTATCCCGAACCTCTTATTTATTTTCTTGATCGCCTTGACCACTGCGATTCTGTATTCCAATGGCTCGATCTTTATTTTTTCAAGAGAAACTACAAGCTGATAACCTTTTGCAAAACTCATTTACGACACCGCGACCCCGGCTTTCTCATAAGTTTCTTTCAAAATCTTATCCATGAAATCAGGATCTTCTTTGAATTTCGCAACCAACTTCGCCCGGCCATTAAAAGTATCTTTCCCATAAGAAAACCATTTACCACCCTGCTTAATAATTCCCTGATCAACTGAAGCATCGACCAAAGACTCTTCCTTAGAAAACCCGGTTCCAAAAAGATTTACTATTTCAGCTTTCTTAAACGGTGGAGCTACTTTGTTTTTTACAATCTTAACTCTCACTCTAGTTCCGTAAGGCTCTTCATCTTTTTTCAATGTTTCAATGCGCCGAACATCCATCCGCATAGAAGCGTAAAACTTTAGAGCGTTCCCACCGGTAGTCACCTCAGGATTTCCCCAAGTAACTCCTATCTTCATCCGCAACTGATTAATAAAGATCACGCTTGTTCTCGATTGACCGATGTTCGCCGTAAGCTTTCGCAACGCTTGAGACATTAACCTAGCTTGCAAACCCATATGACTATCGCCCATCGATCCCTCGATCTCAGCGCGAGGGGTAAGACAAGCTACTGAGTCAACAACAATCAAACCAACCGCGCCGGAGTTAACCATTTTGTCCACAATCTCCAAACCCTCTTCACCACAATTCGGCTGATTAACAATCATGTCATCGATATCGACTCCAACATTTTTTGCGTAAACTGGATCAAGAGCATGTTCGGCATCCACGAAAGCAACAAAATCTTTTTGCTTTTGCGCCTCAGCAATTATATGAAGAGCTAACGTTGTTTTTCCGCTCGACTCCGGGCCAAAAATCTCGACTATACGACCCCTAGGAATTCCACCGATGCCGGTAGCGATGTCTAAAGTTGGTGAGCCAGTAGGAATTGCCGGAACATCATTTCGATTATCGTCACCTAATTTCATTATCGATCCCTTTCCAAAGGTTTCCTCGACTTCACCAATAGCTTTTTTCAAAGCCTCCCTTCGATCCTTCATCGATACCGGGATAGGTTCTCTCTCTTTTAATTTTTTACTTTTTGCCATTCGCCCTCCGTTGATTTTTCCCATATTCCATTCTCACTATCACAAACCCTTCTCTTTGGATTCTCTGCAAGCCATTCATTCAAATGATCTTTGTGAATATTTGGAAAATGAATATCGTTATCGTAATAATCTATACACGAGATACAATTACTAGAATATTCGGCCAACTCTTCATGAGTAGCACCCCTAGAAATTATATTTCCATTCTCATCTTTTTTATGAACCATCAAAGCTAATCCAGCATCGAGAGGTTCTGGAATTAACTTTTCTTTAGAACCAAACCCAACGTCCAGCGCCTTCTTTAATTTTTCATAAAGTTCTTTCGCGCTTGGAGGTGATTCCGATGATGTCCAAAAGCTCATTCGATTTCTCCCAACCACTGAAGCGCCATGTTCGCCCGTTCGATCTCACCTTCATCCAATAAGTGAATAAACTTTTCCCAATCATCGGCGGTCCAAGGCTTTTCTTTCGACCTCACCGCCGGGATAGCGCCCTTGTTTCTCATCCCATCTTTCTGAATGTTTGCCAAAAGAACTATACAAAATTTCAATTTCTTAATCGCGTCCGCGCTAATCTCTTCCAGTTGCTTTACTTTGTTCGCTACGAAATCCTTTTCGCCGGATGGTTTCGACAGCTCTGTTAATTTAGCTTCGGCCTCAAGTATTTTCATTTCATTCCCTCAATAATTTTGTAAGCCTGAAAAGGTTGGAGATCTTTTAGATCAGGATTCATTGCAAATGTCTCTCTCAATTTTTGAGTTCGATCCCTTCCATCGGCTATCATACGTTCCCTCAGGCCCACGTAATAAGCATCGACTTCGCCGGGACCGCAAACGCAATCCCATTGCCGACATGAAGCGCATGGAACCCTCACTTCTTTGCATCGATCCTATATCTCAACCCCCTTTCCAAACTATCCATAGCATTTTTTTTCGTATTCAATTCAGATACAGAAGCCGTCAACGCATCAACTCTCCCTCCATTATTCACCGTCTCAAGAAATATTCTCCAAAAATGACCATGAGAATCTTCATGAGACATTTTTTTTATTTCATCAAGCTCTTCCTCTGTTTTTGGGGCAAGAGAATTTTCTACCGGAGAGGTTTCGGCATTACAATATTCTCCTAACAACTTGAAAGCGTCTCCAATGGTCCCGTCAAAGTCATCCGGTAATTTGAAAAACAAATTAGATAACGTCAAACATTTCATTTCATTATTTTCCTTTTCAAAAATTTTTCTCTCTCATAACTTTATAATCATCTGGAATAGATCCGCCAACAATATCTTTTGGATGTCTGTGAATATGACTGCAAGATATATAATTCCCGCGCCATCCTGTAGGACCGTAACCCAAATTAGTAACAAAAACCCCCATATAAAATCCTGTATTATACCCCTTCGCAGAAAGCCAGTCCTGCTTATCGCTCCAGTATTTTACTTTTTCAGAATGCTCTCGATCCAATTCTGCGTAATGAACAATAAGTTCTACATCCAAATCAACGTGCCGAACTTTCAAATACCATTTTCTTATTCTTGCAAAAACATGATTTAACGGAAAAGGAAAGCAAATGTATCCGGCATAAACCGGAAGGTGCCAGCCGATTCCGTATCCTCTTGGAATACTACCTCCTTCTACAACAAATTGTTGCATCGTAATAATTTTAACCGGTCTGAATCCCACGACTAGACTTAAAATCCTCAACATCCTTTCCTTCAAATTTCTCAGGCTCTCCAGCGAAAATTTTCTTAGCAAACTCTTCAGAGAATAATTCCCGATCACTATTTATTCTCCCCTCGCTGTCTATGTACATTACGTTGCGAGACCAACTCACGTTCAATACTTTCTTGACCGTTATCTTTGGAATCTCTTCCTTCGGATTTTCTTTCTCGCTCATAGCACCTCCGGCATATTTTTTCACCGCCAATTTCTTTCGCATCTTTATTAGATACGTTTACCAGAGTATCGCACCAAGAACACTCTTCAAGTTCGTTCTCGCAATCCGGACAATAAAGATCCCCGTTCTCATCGTATTTAGATTCACTATCCGGCAATCCGGCATAACCGCAATTAAAACATCGTTCATGATCTTCATGTTTCAATGCTCCGGAGTACCCGGATGGATAAGAATCCGGTGGATCTAAATTTTCTCCCATTTACTTTTTTTTCTTTTTTACTAATTCGAATGGAATATCTTTCCACGTAAGCGAAATCCTTCCAAGTTTCTCGCCTAACTTCGCCGTTTTCTCCCAACTATGACAATTCCATTTATCAAACATTGCTGAAGTCGGATGAAAAGAATCTTTTCTTTTTTTGCCAAGCTGAATCGCGCCGTCTAAAAGATCAATAGTAAGAAAAGCGCCCTGAGGTCCAGCCGTGAACGTAAAGTTAGAACAGAAAACCAGAAATTTTCCATCGATATAAACTTCGCAAGCAAATCCAATCAAATCCTTGCTATCATCACCCTCATAAGTAACAACTATTTTCGGATACTCGATTTTTTTCTTAGCCGTTTTTTTGACAGCCTTCTTTCGAGAAACCTTGTATTTAGTTTTCTTCTTTTTACTCTTGGGATTCAATTTTCACCTCCGTTTTCCTGTTATTCTTCCGAACTCTCTTCCATTTACAAAAACTTCAATTGATTCGATAGGGACTAACGGTGGAGGGTCAGCGTGTAAAAGTTTCTGTTCAAGATCCAATACAAACGCTCGACCGCCATCTACATCAAAATCGTCTCGTGATCGAATATTAAATTCCATACAAAAGTTTCCGGAGCTTGACTGACCGGATTTATATTGAACGCCCTTAACACCCTCGATAGATAACATCGCATCACAAATACTATCGATGCCTTTGATATGATATTGAAATTCGTATTTGAATTTAGTTGCCATCGATATCCTCTTGAGCCCGCAGCTTCGATCCCTCCGGCGGTTGGAATTTGTTCACTGTTCCGCCTATAGATTTAATTGTTTTCTTCGCGCCCGAATCCATTTTTACCCTAGTTCCCCTCATCATTTCATGACCTTGCGGAATTTCCGCGCACAAATTTCCATCTTTTTCAAAAACCTTCAGATCCGAATACCTTTTCTTAAACGATTCTATAAAAGTGTTTTTCTCAATCGTAGAACCGGTGCTATCCGGTCCCGGAGACCATATAACTATAGTATACATAGTGCCACTCATCGAGGCTCACAGCGCCATTCTAAGGCGCTATCTATCCTTAGATACATTATCCCCGGATTCTCACTATAAAGCTCGAAATCGCCGTGAAAATCCTTCTCTCAGCCCTATTCACCGCTCACTCCTGATATCAATGCCTCATCACTTTGACCAACGGCTTTTCGAATAACCTCTTGTTTTTTGACGATCACCTTGGAAATATCGGCATCAATAGAATCCTCTACAACAATATGCTGGATCAATACAGAATTTCTTTGTTCGCCCCGGTGCAATCTATCTTCAGCCTGAATCATTACGCCCGGTACCCAATCGAGTTCGACAAAAATAACAACCGATGCCTTATCCAAAGTAATCCCTTCACCAACCGCTTTTATTCCGCCGATAAAAAGACGGATCTCCGGATCACTTTGAAACCTATCGACTAAAGGCTGCCTTTTTTCCGGCGCGATCCTACCGTCAATTCTTACGCAATCTTTTCTAAAAGTTTGTTCGAGAACATCGATAACATTATGATGATGAGCAAATACAACTATTTTTTCATGAGACTCCAACATTTCACTGATATGGGCGCAAGCATCCGGCAACTTAGCCAACGCGGTTCTATTAATTAATTTCTGAATCTCCCCTAACTGATCGACTTTAAGATTCATTACATGCTCGACACCTTCTCCAGTAAAAACCTTTTCATCAGCAATAACGCTTTTGTATTTCGCTCCGGACAATTCAATTGTTTGACGGATCTTCGGAGGAAGATGAGTCATGACATCTTTTTTCAGCCTCCGGACCATCACCGATTTCCTAAGCATTTTATCCAGCTCTTCTAAATTAGAATGTCCATCAGTGACCCAACCGAATTCAGCCTTGAACCCGGCGCAATATCTTGTAACAAATTGAAACCAATTCTCAGCTAGGTCAGCGCCCAATAATTTCAACTGATTAAATAATTCTATTGGTTTATTCAGAATAGGAGTTCCGGTCAAAAACAAAACCCGATCCGCTACTTTTACGATCTTTTTCATTATCTCAGATCTTTGCGCCTTCGGATTTTTCAATCTATGAGATTCATCGCATATCAATAGATCGAATTTCTCTTTTAAGATTCTTTCTTTCCAGCTCGTGAGCCGATCATAATTAATAATCGCTATATCGTAATCACAAATACAAACATCTTTCTGAGATTCAATTATAAGAATCTTGAACTTTGTTATGCTCCATTTTTCTAATTCATTTTTCCAGTTCAACTTCAAAGTCGCTGGACAAATAATCAAAGCCCTTTCCAGCCCCAACATATTCATGAGCCCGATCGCCTCAATCGTCTTACCCATTCCCGGCTCGTCACCGATCAAACATCTTTTAAGTCTACGGGCATAATCGATACCAGCTTTCTGAAAAGGAAAGTAACTAAGCCCCTCCGGAACCGGAACTTGGATATCGGAATCGCTGGCCGATGAAGCTTTGAAAAACCAGTCCTGAGAATCTATTATTTCGCGAAACTCATCCACCAAATCTTCGCTTGCGTACCCGCTCAACTTAACGGCGGTCATTACACTCGCAGTTTCCCAAGTCTTAAGATCTTTGTTCCACATAAATCCGGCATCTTTCGCAATATGCCTGTAATGATAATCAACTTGGAAAACGTATTTGTTTCTAGCGGTATCCTTAACTAGTCTCAATATAATCCCTCACCTGTAATTTCTTTTTTGTCCAGATCATGAATAAGAAAGTTCCCCAAAACCTTTCCACTGTTTTTCATCGTAACTCTGTATTGCCATGCCAATTTCGATAATCTTTCGAAAGTGCATTTCTTATTCTCTTCCCTGAAAAATATCTTGAACAACATCATTCGATCCGTTGGTTGCCGTATCGGTCTCGCTATGCAATAAAGCGGAATGTCTCTGCAATCGCAATTCTTTACCGGATACAATTGGCCGTCCAGATTTACATGACCCATATCTATTTTTCCTAAATACGGACAATTTGGAAATTCTACACAAATACATTTCTTTAGACCTTTACTTTGATTTTCTTGCACAGTGATATGAATTTTTCCTTTTCAAGAGATGATACATAGCTTTTTCCCTTACTGCCTTTACTGGTTGACCGGCGCTGTCTATAAACGTGAGAGCAAACATATTCTTTTGAGATCTCCATTTTTTTCGAAATGTCGGAACAGGAAATATTATCTTTGATAATCATTATTTGAACGGCCTTAAGATAATTTTTGTAATCTTTATCGATCTTCCCCGGCAAACTCTGATATTCCAGATCGCATTTTACTCCAACAATTTTTGAAAGCTTATGAAGTATTTCCACCGTTCGGCTTCCCCATCTAGGTTCGTTTCTCATTCTGGAAACCGTTACCGATAAAACGTTCGGAGACATATCCAGCTTCTTAGCAATCTTGATCATCAACATTTCTTTATCTCTTATCTTCTCAGTAATGAGATTGATCTGATTTCTAACCAAATCGCTTTTGGTTTTGTATTCTTTAAGATCCGAAATTGACATCAAGTACCGCCCTTTTTATACGCCCGGTGCATTTCTAACTCATGAGCTTGCTGATCATATATTTTCAAAATTTGTAATCTCGACTTTGCTTCATCCCGTAACGTTTTATATCTTTCGATCACCGGTTCCATTTGAGCTTCGGAATTAACCAAGTCAACAATAACATCTTCGGCGATATCTCTTACCGCCGTCTTGGCATAATCTCTATCTAAAAGCTGTTGAACGATTCTTGCCCGCGCCCTTCTTTTTCCATTACCAATATCTGACTTCAACTTCACGGCCTCGACCTTAAGTATTCCTAATTTTTCAAAATTACTTTGATTGATCGAGATCTTATGAACAATAATAGATTTATTAGTCGTATCGAATTTATCAATACGTCCACCCTTTTTCATTCCCCTCGCAACCTCATCGATGGTAGACCTCTGATCCATTGCAATAAACTGTTCTACTAATTCGAGGTCTTGCTTTTCAATATAATCTTCTTTCTTAATTTTTTTCTCTTCGCTCATGAACTAACCCCGAAACTTTCCATGTTTCCATCGATCTTGTCCGCCGTTTTCTTTTCGAAAATCCCGGACGATTTTAGAAAGTCGCTCTCTTTGGGCTTTCCATTTATCATAGATCCAATCATCCTCATCACGGTGGATATTTTTTTCAATAAACTGAAGCCTCTCATCCATATCAGTAAGTTTGTCCAGCGCCAAATGAAAACCGTGATCTCCGGGTAAAATATTGTCATCGAGGTCGGCAAAGTGAGGATGAGTATCTCGCGGGTAGATATGGCATCCGTCTGTTCCTTTTCTTTCCCCGGATACAGTACAGCATAGATCGTAGTATTTTTTGGATCTCGCAATAGCGTTATCAATATTACTCGCACGTTCGGTTTTAGAACGGGACTTCTTCATCATCATCCCAAGCCATGTTGTCCGACTGTTGCGCCTGAGGTTGTTGAGACTGAGGTTGTTGAGGCTGAGGTTGTTGAGGCTGACCCTGACCTTGATTCGTAAAATTATTTTCAACAGCTTGAGAAGTTCCCGGAGCCGGTGCCTGTTGTTGAGCCGGTTGGACCGGAGCCGGAGCCTGTTGTTGATTCGAAAAACCGTGAGGCTGTTGATTTTGTTGCTGATTATTTTTGTCATTCTTAGCAAGGCTCACTACCTCAGTAACATTTACTTTTGTTCCATAAACTTTTTCAGTAGACCCTTGTTTTTGATAACTGTTATCAACAAAGTAACCCCTGACATGAATCAGATCACCTTTTTGATAAGGGCTTATCTGAATAGCTAGATCTTCCCATGCCGTAAACCAAAGTGTTCCATATTTGTTTTTTCCATCCTGACCCTTCCCGGACCAAAACCTTACGCCATTATTTAGAATGGCTTTGTTATTTTTCTTTGTATAAGTTACCGCGACATCCTTGGCTATCCAGCCAGAAATTTCCATAAAGTTAGGAGAACGCTGTTGTTGATTCAAGTTTTCACCTCCGAAATTAGACTCGGAACATTAACACTTTTTAGATAGTTCGTCAACCGTTCCACCAAGCCTTTTCATGGTAGCATCCCAATTAGCTTTCATGACCTCATACGGCCTAGGCATATTCTTGATGTAATACAGCACCTTCAAATGATTCGATAAAAAATCAAACGAATCGAATTTCGCATGTTTCCGGTTCCAAGGATTTTTCAAATAATTCCTGACAGCCAATTGAATCTTTTCCATATCGTAAACGCTTAGAAGAGCATCGAGCAAATAAGCTACATCGATTCGATCCATGATAGATCTGTCTCCGGTCTCTTCGTACCAGAACTCAGTAAACCAATCCCATAATTCATAATTCACTATTGCATAATCCAGATTGTCACCGCCACTTGGCCGATACTTAACAGCTTCCCCTCTCAACGCCATCATTGAACGGGAATGTTTATCGTAATCAATATTCGAAGTCCCGTATTTTTCAAGAAGAAATTCGGCCCGCCTTTCTTCGCTCTCAATAAAAGTTTCTCTACCCATTAATTGATATCCTCACTTCTTTTTTACAAAGCTCTTTTAACCGGCGATATACAGCCGGAGCATATTCATTAAACTTAAACCTATTAACAAACTCTTCGATGTTTTGATTCGCCGTAATCACCGCGATCATTTTCCGCTCCATCGCCATATCAAACATTGCACATAATTCTTTTTCGGTGCTTTCGGTTAATTTCAACTTATCCAGATCATCGATTAATAAAACGCTTGTTTCCTCTAAGAGAGTTTGATCGAATGACCAATCGTTCGTAAACTTATTAACGAATAATTTTTCGAGATCATACCATTTATATCCGACCACTTCATGAGAGAGATAGTTTCTGTTCCGGCAAAGATGGTACGCGCAATGAGATTTCCCTACACCGGAATCGCCCCATAACCAGATGCCCCCGGATTCGATATTCATAACTTCTACTTGATTTTTATAATTAATATGATCCGGATGAGTTCCGAACGCTTTCCATAGATTTCTTTTTCTCCGGACTTCCCTACGTTGCCTAGACTCTTCAGCCAAACTTAATTTATCGCTCATGAAATCTTTTGTTTCTCCAGATCTTCCCTTGAAACAAACTTACGCTTCGGACCGGAGTTTTTCGTCCAACCTGAATATAAATCATTCCAATTGCTAAGCCAAAAAGGAATATTCCATTTTTTTTTCTCCCAAACTGTTTTAAGAATATGCTTCATCATATCCGGGGTCATACCTAACTCAGAAAGCTCTCTTATAGCCTTGCCATGAACGCCTGTGATTTTAGGTTCCTTGCCGTCATGTTGTTTTTTATATTCTCTCCAAAAGAATCCCATATTAGCTTTGTAATTTGGAATAAGATCATCCGGATCTTTCGATGATTTTTTAACACCCTTTTCTCTGTTAGTAGTCTTTGTAAGTATTCTCTGTATAGAAGATACTCCGTTTTGGGAGTTTGTAAGCTCCCTTTTGGGAACTTGTAAATTCCCTTTCGGAAGTTCACTCCATTCGTAAATGTCGTTTACGGAACTTACTAATAACTTAACAAACTTCTTTCTGTTAAGGCAAATGTATCGAGATTTTTTCCCCATAAAATGATGAACCTCAACATCGATCATCTTCTTTTCTTTCCAAAATTCTACGCATCTCAAAAGTTGTTTTTCTTTCAATCGAGTTTCTTTATGCCATTCTTCGGCCGTTTTTATAATCCAATACTTCCCATTCATATTAATTACTTTCTTTTCATTACCATCACGACTAGGCAGTTCCCAAAAAACAACCTGAGAAATAAACAGACCGGCCAGAATATCTCCACCCGCCATGTCGATATATGCTTTTTTAAGATCAATTGCATCATTCGTAAGCCGTTCCATGACACAAAATTGATCCCAATCAATATCTTCAATCTTCCCGTTTTTTGACATCAAAAATACCCAAAAAAAATGGAGATTCGGTTCATGCGACCATTGCCTCGGCCTTTTTTTGTGTGGACCGCTTCCTTCCCCCCTCTCTAGCTTTCACGTGTATTTTTACGTGACATTTTTTACATAATTTCACAATATTGTTTTTGTCATTATTTTTTCTGTCCCGATCTTTATGATGAACTTCTAATATTCTGGTTCCTCCACACATATGACACTTTTTTATATGAGCCATTATCTTTCGTGCCCTTACCGATCCTCCGGCATCAGATATGTCAATCTTTGGAGGTTTCCCTGAATTCGAACAAGCTGTTGAACAGAACCTTCTATTCTTGAAGTCTTCGCGAAAATATCCCGCCTCGCTCATTCGCTCAACAAAAACTTTGTTGCAATAAGTACATCTTTTTTTATACGGCTCTGTTCTTCTGCCTCCACGCACATTGGCGCAAGAATGACCACAAAACCTTATTTTTTTGAAATGAGGATCTAAGCGTCCATTCCCGTATATTTTTTGAATAAAAATCTTTTTGCATTGAAGGCATATTTTGGTGGCTGGTTTTTTATGGTCAATCAAAGCATTGGGTCCATAAAAAAGCCCCTTCCTGATGCAAACCAGTGAAAGGGGCTTTCAAAAAAATAGATACCACTAGGGTTACTGGTTTGCATGAGAATCACTTTATACCCGACGGTTCTAAAAGTCAATCTAATCAGATTTCTACTCCGATTTCGTTCGCTATCCTATAAGCGGTTTCCTCAAACGCAAACCAAGCGAAAAAGTTTTTTCTGTCATCACCGGAATCTTTTGTATTGATTCTTTCGCCGGCATCCTGTTCGTAATCGGAAACCAGATCTTCGATTTCCTCGTAAAACTGATCATAAAATTTGTGAGTATCATAATAAGAAATCAAACTACTCACAAATCCTGACGCGCATCCACCGCGAAACAAATCGGTAAAGTAACTCTTGATAGCCTCCAACTTGTCATCACCGTAATCATCGATTTTATCAACGACCTCTTGAGCAACGCGTGCCTTCAAAGCGTTCGATTTATCCTCAGCGATCTCTTTTAATTTTTCTAACTCTTTAACTTTTGTCATTATTCACCTCCATTTTTATTTTCTATATAAGCTTCTGTAAGAAGTTTTTCAATCGCTTCTTTGTATTCTATTATCACCCGACCATGCCATTTATTACAAATACTCTCCGGAGAGCTATCTGCAATATATAAATCAACTTTTTTCTGATCAATATATGCTCCTATCTCAGAGCGCCCGTCGCTCAATAAATATATACGATCTTGATGAACAAGATTTTTCAGAATATCTATCGTTTTGAACTCGGTTCTATCCTGAAGATCTTTTATTGGAAATTTTTCCTTGGCATAATGCTCCACTACCGCCCGGTCACTTTCCGTTAGTTTAGAATCCAGCGATATGAAAAGATCTTTGACAGTAGCAAGCCGTAATACATCAAGATCTTCCCGGCCAACAATGCTGATTGTCGCGCCCGCATAAATCTTGCTGACCTCAATCTTTTTCTTTAGATTATTAAAAGCTAGCTCCTGATTATCACCTTCGAAAGTATACCAAAAGTTCGCTTCTCGCGAGCCAACGTGAATGTAGCTGCCTTTTTCATCTTCGAGCTGAAAAAGACTCCAGAGAAAATAATCCTTCTCACCGATCCAGCCCGGATCTGTTATCGGCTTAGGAAGCTTGACCTCTACTTCTCTAAACGGTTTTTCTGATTCGTAATCAATACACTCTTCGCATACCGCTCGGCGCTCATCCTCGAAAACCTCATCCGCCAGCGATCCGCACTCATCGCAATATTTTACTTTCTGAATGAATAAATCATCATCCTGATAAATGACATACTCTTCGCCATCCACTTTCTTGCTCGCGGTTCTCAGAACCTCATCCCAAGCTTCCCAATAAAGTTCATTCTCCGGACCGGCCTCGATGATTTCGATATCTTCTTTTTTAATACCCCATTCATCGGTATCGACTTTTTCAATAAACTTTTGAGGAACGTATATTCCATTCGCGCCGTCAACAAAACATTCTAGTAAACTTACCTTATCCATTTCGGACCTCCAAAAAATAATTTCAAAACACCGGGGAATTTCTTCCCCGGCTTCGGTGAATGATGATTATGCTACGTTAAATAGATCCTCATCAAAATTATCGAGAAATTCATCTGCAAACTCTCCCTCGATTTCGGCCTCACTCAAAATAAGCTTACCTAAATTTTCCACCTCAAGAAACAAACTATCCATTTTCACCTCCGTAAACTTTTTCAGTTTCTTTAATAACATGATTAGCAACATCATCCCTGTACCCGTATTTCGTTTCCTGCCACGCTCTATTGATAAGCCATTGAGGAACCGAAACCGCGTCCAGCCTTACCACATTTCCGGCTTCAATCTTATGGACCCTTTCCTCTCCGATCCTAATGCTCTTCTTAGGAAACCATGAAGCGCAATACAAATCTCCAAGAAAATCTTTTCCATTAAACTTGGGATTGAACTCCGGGCGAAAAACAAACTTAATCGCTTTGTTGGTTTCATTGACAATCTTTCCATAGAAAGCGTCTCCATTGAATTCCGGCTCCGGTGTTTTGATTCTCGCTTTTTGAGCAATGACTTTTACATCCTCATTTCTTACGAAATACTTTTCGCCATCCGCCGTAACAAACCCGATCTTAGGATGACCGGAGAAATGATCCGTCCCTTCCCAAATAACTACTCCCTGCAATCCAATTTCGAGAGTCTTTTTTACCGGCTTTCTCTTATTGATCTTGCGGGTCAGCTCAACAGTTTTTCCCCTTCTAGGAATTTTTCGCTCCAACCGGATATCTTCGGCTTTTAGATTCCTTGCTTGCTGTTTTTGCCAAACCGAAAACTTTTCCTTGATATCTTCGGTAGCATCCACGTTAGCGAAACAACCTTCAGTATGAAATCTGGTCGTTGCGTAATCGAATTGTCCGGGTTTCTGTTTTTTCTCATCCCAATAAACAACATAAAAATCGCTGTCATCATGGTAATTCTTTTCCCGATCAGCCAGAATCTTGCCTTCAAGATATCTGATACTCCACCGGTCCCTATCTCTAGTTGTTTCGACAACTTCGGCATCGCCATAAGATTTCTCGAATTTTTTTCTGGCCTTCTCAGCCCCTTCCTTTGTCTTTGCATTTATCACCGTTGTTACGCTCATCATTCACCTCCGAACTTTTATCTAAAACTATATTAACAAATATAGTTACAATGTCAAGTCTTCTTCAAACCAATGTCCGCTGAATCTGCTGCTCTCTCCGTTATCAAGAAATTTTACATGAATAGTGTGTATCCCTTTACTGTAAGGCAATACATTGTCGCAAAGAGGATATGCCTCTACAACGCATTTTCTCTTTTGGTCGATGGTACTCAATCCTTTTATCCTTCCAATTTCTCCCAATTCTGGAAGTTTACTATGATGGTAATTCGTTTTTGTTGTCAGCATTTAATCACCTCCGAGCTTAAAAAGTATTACTATCTTCTTGTTCTTTATCTAGGAGCCCCACAAACCTTCTAGCTACAGCAGGAGACAGGGGGCCATAGGTTCGATATCCGTTTTCTATTGATTCAGGATACTTAGCCCTCAGCTTTTCTAAAGAAATTTTTTCTTTCTTGGTCATCGACTCACCTCCGAACTTTCTTTTTCTTTCTAAGTCATGTTAACATTTATCGTCCGGTAGTCAAGTGTCTTAAATCACCCTCAAAATAGGTGTCTCTCATGTTTTCAGCCTTTCTTCTATTATAAGGCTGACTAGATACCAGAAATTTCTTCCCGGTTTTCTCAACCGTGATTTTCTTCACTTCAGAGTCATCCCCGAACATGAAATCTTTGACCACATCAATAATGAATTTTATACATGCGTCCGCGTCTTTGCGGTCATCCGCTACATCGATCCAAATCATTTGTTTTCCGTCTTTTTTCTCAGCCCGGCATAGTGAAAGGATCTGCCTGTTAATAGCAAGATTGTCATTCCATTCATCCGTATTTTTCTGGCCCAATACTCTACCGGCTTGAGCAAGAGCATCTTTCGCAGAAAGATTTTGGTGCTTAAGTTTTACCTTTCCGCCGGATGTAGAAATATCTGACTTAGTGAATCTTTTTTTGAATGGGAGAACTGGTTTATGCTTTCTATTTACAGGGACCGGAGTTTCGATCTCGAATTGCTGGATCACTTTGTTTTTACTAAGAAGTAGGTTCCCATCCCGTAAAAAAATAGTTTGCTGATAATATCTTCAGCCTTAGCCCATCCACTTCGACCGCCGTATTTTTCCATATAATGAACCTGTTTATTGATCTGATAAATTTCGTTTGTCAGCCTAGCAATAGTTCTATAAAGATACGGAACAAGTTTTTCATTCGATGATATATGTCTCATACCATTCGGCACAAAAGCATACATCGTTTTCTGTAAAACGAATTCAGGAGATCCCGGTATCTTTACAATTGTTCCAGCCGGGAACTTATAAGCTTTTGTTGACTCGTAATTTATTTCAAGAGCATGAACATCACTTACCTTTGTTAAAATCAGTATCGAGATTGTCATCATCAGTAGTAGAAATTTCATCAAGTTTTTCCTCCGTTTTTTGATCGTCTTTTTTCTGTTCCTTTTTCAATCCCTTAACAATGTTTTTTGATTCCATCAAAACTTCGGTGAGTAACGCGCCTAAACTTGTAGCTGACACCGCCCAATGAATAAAAAATAAAGCGACTATTCCTAGAACGATGTAACACGCCCATCGGATTAGTTTCTTTTTCGGTATCGCTATTGTCATTTCGCTTTGAACGCCTTGATTCCACCTTTTACTCCGCGCATTAATCCGACCACGCTCGCAAAATATAAAACCATGTCAGTGAAACCTTCCAAAGCTTTTTGAACATTCTCTATATTCGGAACCCAAGGCGATGCCAGAACAAAAACAACCCACATCACGCCGCAAATCATTAATCCTACTTTGGAAAGTTTTTTTCCATCCCATTCAACAACATCTTTTTTCTTTTCTTCAACAATCTCTTTACTCATTATATTAACTCCGGTTTTGTAAGGGTAAAATAATACTGTTTTCCAACTCTTTTTCTATTAACCCATGCGAGCCCATGTCGCTCAGCTCGCTTAAGCCAATTCGTTAAAGTATCTCGATCCTTAAAATTCATAACTTTCACCAAATCATCACTCCAATATTCTTTTCCATACTCAATCAACTTAAGCTCTTCCTTAGTCCGCTCAAAAGACAATCGAATTTTTGTCTCATAGCTACTCTCTCCCCGTTTCTTTTTCAATAAAACATTGCTCACTTAGTCATGATGACTCCATTAAATCTTTATCCTATGAGAATACCAACCAAGCATATATTTTTCGCTAGATTCTCTCTTCTCAACAATCTCTTCGTAACGATTCCCCTGTTTACAATTAAGAGATTTTATCATGCACTCTTCTATCTTTTTATTTTGAGTAGCCCTGTTAATCATTTCGATTGTTCTTGGCCCCAACTTTCCATCCGCAATAATATCCGGCCATCGTTTTCCTACATTATTGAAAACGTTCAATGTTTTCTGGACAAATATCTGAGGTATAGAAATTCCCATGTTCACGCCGGTATCAAATAACTCCAGCGCAATCCCCTGACTATTCACGCTGTCAAGCCGGAGGGTATCCCAATACTGTTTTTTATATATTTCCTTAGCCTCATCCTTTGTCAGATCTTTCATCGACCTCATGTAACCGGCGCTTCGAGCGACCGCGATAGTTATGCCGTGATTAGTTTCACCGCCCGGATCATCCGGATCATTTGAGTAACCACCTTCGAATCTAAAAACTTCTTTTACCGCTAATTCAAAATCAGCCATTTATTTTTCTCCCTTTTTCGATGCCATCATAAGCCCTTCGCCTGAAATAATCGTAGACTTTAGAATCGCGCACTCTCCGATAATTGTTCTACTAACAACCTTTCCATTTTCGCTTTTTTCAAAATGCGAGTAATGATACCATCCACATTTATTCCCATCACACTTTGTGAAAAACCCGAATAAGCCTTTTTTCAAAGGACATTTTTTTGTGCTTTCTTCCCATATTTCTTTTGCGCCGTCACTACCTGTTTTCTCAATACGCTCTCTTCCAATCATACGATACTCGTAGAGGGTCCATCGGCCTCATAATCAACGCCTTTGATGTCCTGATCAGTTGCGGAAACAAGTTCTTTGCTCGCCATATACTGAGATCCTACAATACTTGCTGTGTAATTTGTTTTTGTATTGATCTCATCAACAACCGCTTTCAAGCTTTTGAATGTTGCGAACAAAACATTCAAATCCGGAGTACCGGCATCACCCGTTACGGTAGTTGTTAAAGCCGTTGCGCTCACGCTGACAGTTGCCGCCGATGCGGACCCGCTAGTGCATTGAATTTTTATAACCTTATCAATTACACCGGCATGTTTTTTATCTCGTATCCATTCATAGCAAATTCTTTTAACCGCGCTCCCAACGTTTTCTCCATCGTTAGTCGCTTTCACATACAGCACATTAAAATCAGAGCCAGCGATAACACATCTTTTGAAAACATCTTTTGGTCGATCAGTATCTCCATCGATAACGGCTTCCTTATATTCAATTGATACATGAGGATCGTCTCCCATCGTTATATGAATCGCTGTTATTTCCGATATCTCTTTGACGCTCGATGATAATAATCTTTCTAAAGGCATTTTGTTCTCCTATTCTGTAATAATATCATAAAAAACTTTTCCACCAGTATCACCCGTTACCACTGACAACTTTATCTTATGAAGCTGTGGAAATCCTCCACCAAGCCCGCTAACTTCACTGGTAATATCAACTATTCCTGTTCCGTTAGTATGAAACGTATCGGCCCCGGTTCCATCGCCAATAGGATTTCCGTTTCCAATAGCTGAATTATCCTGAATGAATACACTTTTATCCACCCCATTAATATCGACCCGAAGATTATTTAGAAACGTATGATTTGCCGTAGTAGCAAAAACCGTTGGATTGCCGTTGTTATCAACAACCCCTCCAAGACTTGCGCTGATATTATGAGTATGTTCTAGGTTAGCTAATCCGGAATCCGCTATTTGCCCGAATAATCTATACGGACCCGGAACCGTTAGACCGGGAACAACATCCGAATTATTTGCATTAACATCTAAATTAAAATTAAATCCACCCCCTGTTCCAAGTACATTCGATGTATCAACATAATCATTTTCATTATTATTCACCAATAAAGAGTGAGTATGAAAAAGAGTGTCATTGGTTCCAGCCGTTGCCCCGCTAACCGTAGCCGATCCACTTAAGGTATGAAGATGAGACCCTAGTTGAGTATAATAAACTTTTGGAAATGCAATTCCTTTCAATGCTAATAAAATTTTTGTAGGCTTATGATCATCATCTTCAATATAAAAAGGAATCTCTGCTTCAGTAACTCCATTAACAGAATTATCAATATCAACATTGCCTGAATAGTGTCGATGCCGAATATTCTGTTTATAAATCTCAACAACCTGTTCAAAATAAGGTTTAATAAGTTGAGTAGCCTGAGGCTCGGTTGTCCAGTTAGAATTATCTTTTCTAAAAAATTGATCTGGTTCATGAATAGTAAGAGATCCAGTCGGCCATCCATCAGGAACTTCTATTTCAGAAACTTTGGCCCAAGTAGTGTCCGTCACCGCTGGAGCCGATGCGCCTCCAGTTCTTACCTGAAAATCAACGGCCATTGTAAATCTAGTATCTATATTAGGAGTAGTTGAAACTGTATTGGTATTCGGATCATAAATTTTTCTACTAAGAGGATCTGTTTGTATTATTTTGAATTTTGCTTCGAGAAGATCGACCCTAACAGACCCGCTCGTATTAGCCGGAACAGAAATTGAAATTGTTCCCGCTGTCTCCAGAAGTTCGCCGGATGCCGGGTTTATTAATTTCAAGACACCTATGTCAATTTGATCCCCGGTTCCCTGAGTAACTATAGCGCCGTCACCGGATGCCTTGAATATAAGAGCTGGACCGTCAACGAATAATCTTTTTAGCAGATTATGATCATGACCCGAAAGAGCTTTCGCTAATTCTTGAACTTCTGGAGAAAGAATTACTTCGTTATCGTCTAAACGATATACCTTCCTTTCTCCTAAACTATCTCCCATCTATATCCTCAAAACTCAAATATTTGAATGTAGTCAAAGTCTACTCCGGGGGGAGTAACCAAGTCAATTAATTGTTGAACCGCAATTAGATCGATAGGTTGTCCAATTGGAGTAAGTATAAAAAGTATGAACGCGCCTCCGTTTGGAGCGCCTAATGCCGGTCTAAAGTTAAATGGTTGACCATCGAGCAACGGAGGATTTCCAGTAATTATTTCACCCACATCGCCATCGAAAGGAATATTTCCTATTGAAAAATTTCCTACGGCCATATCCTCCGGAGCCTGAATTATTTGAGCAACCAATCCGGTTAGTATAGAAACCTGATCTTCAATATCCTGAGTAGTTCCTGACCCCGGATTAATAAGAGCTTTTATAATGTTGATCGTATCCTGTTCCTCATCTCCGGGCTTTACATTTACTCCGGTTGCCTCAATCCATTCTAAAAGAAAATCTCCAGTAGCATTATTCAAATCAAACGAATCTTCGGACGTAGTTACATATTCAGCGACCTCTTTAAGTTCATTGAAAAACGCTCCAGAAAAACCTTCTACGTCACCCGGAAAAAAAGGAACAGCCTTGCTCTTAAAAAAAACATCATCGCCATCTTTTAATATTTTTTCGCTACTCCTTGCTCCAACAATCTCCCCATTCAAATTAAAATTCTTTACAAAAATTTCTACAGTATCTTTTGTTTCCAATGGACCTATATAAATAAATTCTTCGGTAGGATCTATAACATCAGCATCGGCACCACCTATCGCACAAGAATTTGCTATCGGACTTGATTGTCCTACAGAAGAAAAGTCAAATCTGGAATCCGTATCTATGGTAAGAACGTATTCTGGAGTCGAATTTCTTTCTATTCTTATTCTTACAAAATCATTCTTTATTATTGAAAAAAGATCATCAATTAGAATACTCGACTCCAATGCGTTTGGAGTTAAATTTATATGCCTTAATATGTTCACTCTATCTAAAACAGGACCACTAGGATCTGTTGTAACTACAAATCCGAACGCGGTATCATTATCCTTACTGGGATTATCAATCTCATACGGAGGATTAGCGATTTTAGTAAAATCTTTTCCATCTCTTACGCCTATTCCAAAAAGTTGTGTGCTGCCCGGTCTGGTTGTTGGAACTCTTAATTCAAATTCAACAAACCAATTCGCTCCAACGGTCTTAAAATCTTTATCGATCACAAAATATGTGGCATCATTTCCAGAATTAACTCCAGAAACAATTTTTATTCCAAACGAATCTCTCGTGATTCCCGCGTTTGCAGAAATTCTAGCGATTGTTTTTATTATAGAGTCATCAAGCTTTTTAGCTTTTCCAAATCCACCGATCTTTGCTTTGAAATAAGGATCATTCTTATCCAGTATACCTTCCATCGGCTGAGTAAGCCGATTAAGAAGTTTTTGATCGTCAATGGCTGGCATTAATTAACCGTTACGTTACCCGAATCTGTTCTAGCTACCTGACCATCTAAGATTGTAATATTTTCGCAATCAGGGTCAGTAAAAATTATATCCACTACATTAGGAGTCGCTAACAAAGACGCTTCAAACAATCTGGCAATAGAAACATCATCACCTATTTCCAACCCGTTTATGTAATTTATTTGAGCCGTCTTAACTAACTCGATCTCATCGATCAAATCCTGACCGGTTAAAAACGCTTGCATCGTAACAGTGGATTCTAAAGTGATCGTAACTTTTGTTGGAGACCTTACTGTTAAATCAGTTCCGGGCGTATCATTATTTTCGTCAAGATGAGCTTGAACCTCATCAATAAGACTCGCTACCGGAGACCCGGTTCCATCATCAACAAAAACGTCAAACAAGCAGGTTCCAGAAACTACTTGAACCGAGCGAACGTTATCTATTTCAAGCGCACCTGAAATTATTCCGGCGGTGGTTGTTCTAGGAAGCCCGGCCAAGTGAATAGAGAATCTGGCAAGATGCTCTTCATCGCTTTCCTCAAACTGACCACCGGTTGTTTGGGAAGGATTATTAACCGTTTCTGATCCGGTAAAAGGTGTAGTAATAACCGTTATGCTATTTCCCGGAACATTGCCGGTTGGACCCGCTTCAACCGCTTGAACAGGAACTAATCCTGAATCGGTCTGACTCGCATTAATAACGCCCTGCGCCGTAGTAATAAAAGTAACGCCGTCTGTTGTAGCTACCAAAGTATTTTTTGGAATGATTATTTGAGAAGGTGTTGATACCGCTCTAGAAAAAGTTACGAGTCCTGTGGCTTGAAGGTTTTCTTTTTTCTCGAAATCGAATGAAGCCAAGAGCTGTTTACGAAAAATGCTGGCCCATCTTCGAAGAGTTCTGTTATAAAGATCTTCGATAACGATAGCGACTGATTCTAATTCAACCCTGATAACGCTACCCGGATTAAAATCAGTAACTACATCTTGATTAGCTACCATGTAATCTATCTCATCTTGAACGATCACATCAAATGTTTTTACATTAACTGCCATTAGTTGTTCACCCTCACTTTAGGAGTATCATCGGCAAAAGTCTCCAATGTTATGTCGGCCTCGAATTTATCCCCATCAATAGAAAATATATTTGTTTCCGCGCTTATAATTCGATCATCTTTTTCATATTCTTCCTCAGCTTCGGTATCCGCGATCTGAGAAACAATTTGCATAGGAAATCCGATTACAAGATTACCAAATCCATAATCTGGCCTCTTTGGATGAGTTCCTTTTTTCGTTTTCGTTCTATTTCTTACGGCTTGCTTCAGATTATCAAACCCTTTAACGGTACCGGAATCGCCGGTAGAGCTTGCTACAAATTTCCCGTTCTCAACCCTTAAATCCGTTCCGAACCTATCCTCTTTACTTATGGAAATTACGTTAGGAACTGATTTTGATCCGGCACCGGGTATTACAAGAATTTGCCCCGGCTCAAGATCTAATGTTCCTACATCATTTATTTGAGCTATATCTTGCCATCGATCTATATCGCTGTAAAATTTAAGAGCAATCGATTCAAGAGTATCGCTTTCCTTGACTTCATATAAAACACTTTCATCAAGATTTTGAGCAACCGTTTTTACCGGACCTATATCAGTATCTTCCAGAATCCTTGTTGGAGCGGAAAGATTTCCAGCCCTATCGTTTAAGTTCTGGACCGGATCAACTACAATTACGTTCTCTGTGATAGGGGTTTTTCTTACCGATGACTTAATTTTTTGGAGAGAGAATTTAATATTAGTAAGTTCAAAATAAAAATCATCACCCGGATCGGTAACGATACTCTTATATTCATCTATAATATTAGAAACGTTTGCCAGTAATCCGTCCGTAGTTCTGAGAGCATTATCAACCTGTTCTTTTGTAAGATTGACTCCAGCCGGAATAGTATTTACAAAAAAAGCAAAATCCTGAAAAAATCGATCCACATCAGCTAGAAAATTCTTAAATGGTTGAACAAGTTTACTCATAAATTTTCTGGCATTATTCCCCAAACCCCTGAGATTCTTTTTTGTTTCCTGTAAAGAAGTGTTCTGCTCTCTGAATCTAAAACTAAACCCTACTCTTCCAAAATCCTGTATCTCAGAAACGTCTCGCAAAGAAGTAAACCTTATTCTGTAATTATACCAGAGCGGATTAGCCTTATCCCTTTCAAAAACAATTTCTTCCATAACAGCTTCGTATTTTTCTTTATTATAGAAGTCTCTTAATATCACTTTTGAACCGGAACCCTTTCTTATGTCATCATTTATGCCAGCTTTTCTAGCCCATTGAGCAAGTTCAAGTCTCATAAAATCATATATTTGTGATCCATTTAATTCTCTTCCAGATCTCGCGCTACCGCCCGGACCTTTCGCGGATGTAGCATCAACAACATAAACCCTTGAGGGAGATCCAGTGTTTCCTTGAATTTCTATCGGAGCTATATCAGTTCCAAAATTGTAAACAGCTTCTCCACCAATCGTTTTATCAATAGTAATTCTTTGCGGAAAAGTTCTGGTTTCTCTATCCGGCGGAATAGGCAAAAACATTCTAAGAATAGTTTGCTTCGACTTGTCCTTTATTTCTATAGACCAAGTAATTGTTTCAAAATTATTAAATCTAGATACTGGAATCTCTGTTGTATCTGGCCTAGGCATTATCCGCTCGCCTTAACAATCGAAGATCCTTCTATAATTTCACCCTGAAGTAATTGCGGTGTCGGATTAGTTAAAAGATAGGCCGTTACCGCCGGACCAACTGATCCCGGAGCGTTCGCGCCTGAAAGAACGCCCATTAAACCAGTGAGCCAAGCCCAAAAAGTTGTTTCGTTTGTAGTATTACTCTCAATCTTATCCGTTTTTCTCGCCACTGGCTGAATGTCACTCCCGCTTGCATTTAACGTAATTTTACTATTTATGAGTATATCATTTCCATTATTATGCGTAACCAGTATATCGTCAGCCAAGGTAATTTTATTGTTATTATTATGATGAAGAAAAAAATCTCCATCATCATCAAAAAACCACTCGCTCCCACTAAAATGTCTATATCCCTCACCCTTATTAAATTCATCAATCATTTCCTGAAAGTCATCCCCGTTCCCGCCATCTTTAGCGTCCCTCAACCTCTCTCCAAACACGTTAGTCAAAGATCCTAATATAACCGGATAAACATCCATCCCATTTACAAATCCCAAAACAACCCTCTCCCCCTTTCTAAATATAATTCTCATTCCATGAGATTTTCTGGTTTCTTTTCTTATTTGAAAAGCATCAACTTCAAAATCTCCGAAATCCCCGCCAAGCGTAAGCCCATAACATTTTTGCCTGAAATCTTTTTCGCCATCAACTTTTACAACATACGACCCGTTTTTATTTCTTTTTTCAATTCTACCTATAGTAATTTGTAGGTTCGCGCTTCCTGACTGTTTAATATCAACATACCTAAGGCTTGCATCTTCTATATACATTAGATCTTATACCTCGATAAAGGCTCGATCACTGTCTCATGAGCTTCACTAGTTTCTTGACCTCTTATCACGTTCAATCTAGTAATATGATTATTTGGATACGAAAAATTATCAGATACGGCCTGTATATAAAACTCCATCAATCTTTTTCCAGATTGAGTAGGAACCTCTATCAGTATTTTTTCACCGGCGCGGTAATCATTCATATTATGAATTTCGATTACGCCGGAATATTTCTTATAATCTTCGCTATAAACATTTTTCATAAGATCGGCCACACGTTGCATGTTTTCTATAGCGCCTTCTCTAACACCCTCATTGTCATCACTTACATCTAAATATCTAAGCATTATTTCAAGATATTTATATCCATGCCTTACAAGACTTTCGTTATTAATAGATGGGATTGTTAAATAATCAATATTATTTTTGAACATATCTATAATTGGTTTCACAAAAACAACGTTGTATGTATTCGCATCCGTTTTCGATATACTTATGCTTTTCACTTGAGCCAAATCAATTCTATGAATTGGAATTCTGGAAAAATTCCTACGATCCCCCTCCTCATCATTTATAAAAGGATTCTCCCTAACTACAAGATGAAGTTTGTTTTGTCCGGGAATAAGAGTGTTTGAGCTATTGAAATTTTGAACCTCTATTTCAGGCGGATATGTATCTAATATTATTTCAACCAGAGGTGGAAAACTTACGTTATTCCAAAGTCCAAGAATATTTACATCTTGAGCAAGTATGGAAGCGAACTGTATAAACGGACTCTGAAGTAAATAATTATCACTAACCATGCTGAATTCAGTATCAAAAAAATCAGCAAAAGAAGCCCCGTTCCCAAACCCAAAAGCAATATTATCACTAGCATTTTTAGACTTAAAAATCCTACTATACAAACTATCCTCAAACTCTGTTCCAATAAAAGCCGTGTCAAAAATAAACTTATACCAAGACTTCTGAGGAATCGGTTTCTGGGTTTTTTTCTGTTCCAATTGAATGTTGACAGTAATATTTTTTATATCCTCATTCTTAACAGGCTTTTCTTGCGAAAATTTGCTTGATGATATCTGTTGATCTCCTGTAAGACTCGCTATGTAGGAAGCTCCATGATTATTATTTATCTCATCGACCAAACTATTTATCGTAGGAAATGAAGAAAATAATAGATTAAGGTTGTCTCCAGATGGCCCGCCCGTAATTTTTGTCACTAATTTTGCGCCCGTAATCGTTAATAATGCCGTGGCCCCTGCACCTATATATTTTATTGTAAATGACTCAAATTCACTTATCTCTGTAAACCATTTGTCAGTTAAGTGATTCACAAAAATGCTTGGTAATATAAATTCGAACTTTAACTTTCTATCATCTTTCTCATTTGCAGTATCTTTTCTTTTCTGAGATTTCTGCGCCTCACTTAATTCCACAAATTCATTCATTACAAGTTTTTGCTCAATAAACTGTTTTGTAAGATCCCGGCCTTCTATAGTTGTTGATAAATTAGGTTTTCCGCCCGCCATAGAGATACTTACATTAACCTGATCGACCAGCCCAATCATCTTAAGAGTTCCGTTAAAAAATATTTGAACAATGCTTTGCGGAGTTATCTCAATTTCGTCATTAGGATTGTCCGGCTCTTTAGAAGGTATTCCATATTGTGCGCCGGAAAGCTCCATTGAAAACGTTCCGGCTTCAGGGCCAACGGATTTATTTACCATAACAGACATCAGGTTTTTATGAATTTTATTATCAAACTTAAATTCCCCTCCCTGAGTTTCTAGCCCAAAACCATTTTCTCTTAAAATATTTATTTTTACTTCTACATGAGGAGTAGGAAATAATGTTCTAGCTTTAGCCATTATTTTTTGTCCCTACTTCTAACCCAATCTGCTAAGGCGCTTAATACTTGAATAGTATTACTTTGTCCAACAGCAGTTTTGCCGGTATGTTTTACAAAAAATTCATCAACCGATTTCTTCATGCTTCCAAAAGCATCGATACCAACTTCCGCAAGAACAGTAAAATCAGTTTTTATCTCTGTAATCTCTTTTGATACTAAATCGCTTGCCTTTGCAGTAAATTCAGCAGACTCTCTCATATGTTTATTTAGACCCTGTATATCTTTTCCAAATTTACTGAAATCAACCCTAAGAACTCCCTGCTTATCAATAGTAACTCCTTTCCCTCCAGTCTTTCCAGTCAACTCCTCTTTTCTTTTTCTAGCCACTTCCTCGACCCGAGCAACTTCTTTAGTAATACCTTTTTCTTCCATTTCTTTTAATTTTTCCGGAGAAAAGTTTTTCACCATCTCTCTCGTCAACGTTGTTCCTATTTCTCCAACCAATTTCGGAAAAAAGGCTTCGAACATAGAAACTTTCATAAGTTCTGATCCCTGTTTATTAACTATTCCCATAATTGCTTTCAAATTACTCGGATCTAAAACACCTTTTTCCATTTGTGCGCGAAGATCTAATATGTTCATTTTTCCGCCCCCGCCTTGCCTGACGGCCATTGCCATCATCATTTGCTCCGGAGATTTCATTCTAGCTGCTCCAGATATTCCCTGCTGAAGAGGACTAATAGCCCTAAGCCCCCCGCGCCCCATAAACGTCTCATCCATACCTTCAAGAGTATTTTGCAATCTAGTAAGAACCTTGACCCCTTCAGCGCCTTCATTGGCTCTTAAACCACCTCTATAAACAGCTTCCTCCATAACGCTTTGCAATGCTTCAGTTCTTTCCTGCATCATTGCTCCTGTTTGCCCGGACTTTCCAGATAATTGAACTATATCGCTCAAGTTCTCTGCTTTCAAAAATCTCTGCATAAATCCCTGTAATCCTAAAGTCGCTTCAGCCGAAACCCCAAACAATCTTTGTTTCGCTCCAGCTTGCCCGGCCCTGTCAATCATTGTCTCCGGCGAAACTCTTCGACCGAATGACCGCGCATATTCTCCACTCAATCTATTTAATTCATTCATCTTCATCGCGGACATTTTGGTCGCTTTGCTAAAATCTTTTATAACAGTTACTCCAGAAGCAAATGAAGAGTCCATATCAAAAAATGATTGTTGTAATTTATCGGCCGGGTCGGACAACGCATCTAAAGCCATGATAGCCCCACCCACTATAGCAAGTGGTCCAGCGCCCCTCATAAGCATCCCGGCTTTTGACATCGCGCCTCCACCGCCAAAACCGGCTGTTCGCATCATTCCCGGAACTCCGCCTTGTCCACGCATGAAAGTTTCCGCGCCCTTAGGTATTCTGAATCTACTAAAACCGCCTCCACCGGGACCGCCACGCTGACCGCCCCCAAACATGCGGCCAAAACCACCGCCTCCACCCGGTCCACCGGCTTGAGGCCCACCAACTCCACGCCCACCCCTAGCCCCTCCACCCATAGACCTTGTTTGGGTCTCCATTCGCTTCATTGCTTTATTATTTTTTTCAACAGCCCTTGTATCGTTATCAAGCTCGCGCCTTAGTTGCTCGAAATTTCTTCGAGCCTGATCCGTAGCTGTTCTACCCGGAAACTTTACATCTAATAATACGCCGACTCTTTTACTAGCTGGCATCTAAAGCCTCCATCAAACTTTCAAGTCCTTTTGGATCATCCTTAAACCAATCATCCAAAGTAGCTTTAGCATTATCATTTAATGGAGGTGGTTTGTAAGCCTCGTGCATATCCATTCCTTTTTTTAGAAAGTGAACATCAGGAGTATTTTTCCAAAGATAATACATTAGAACTTTCTGTTCTTCAGAAAGCATTTCGAACCTAGGATCAGTTGGTAATATTTTGAAGTAAGAGAGAACCCACCAATCCAGCGCGAGCGCCGGATCAGTTTTTATACTATATTGTTCTTTCGCAAGATCCACATCAAGACTTTGCTACGCCTTCCAAAGCCTTGTTTATTTTTTCAGAGATTTCGCCTTGCCATTTCTGATATTTCTTCCAGAGATCCATGATGAAATCTTCACCCGGAAAATTGTCAAACCCTTCCCATCCCGGAGGGGAATCGACCCTAGAAGCTTCCAGATAAACACAAGCTTTTGTGAGTTCTGCAATATAAGGCTCTAAAGAATTCAATGGAGCGTTACCTAATCGAAAAGCAATCTTGCCTTCGCACAAAGATTTAGCCAACGGAGTAAGATTCTTGAAACTAAATGATCCTAAGTCAGTTGTAATCTGAGTTTTTAGATCATGCTGTTTAAGAACGAACTGACCAATTGAAATGTCATCATCATTCATTAAGCGACCCTCTTTAAGCCTTCAAAGGACAAGTTCTCGGTGAGAAAAGCGTTCGAAGTAACTTGTTTTCCATGACTGGTTAATACGCATTTCTCAAATTCATCCGTAGGCTGATTAATATTTGTATCGATAAGCGTAAGCTTTCGATCCGGAATAGATCCGGTTGCCTTAATTTGATCTATCAAAGGAACTAATCGTTCACCGTTAATTACCTTATTAATATCGTCTTCAGATCCGGGACGTTTAATAAACTTATCCACGTTAATAGTAAGCGTGTACCCGGTGACATCCAATGAGATCCGACCAAGCACGTTCAATACTTCGACCGGCTGAACATTGAAATTCTCATCGTAATTAATTCCGGTAGCCAATCCGATTGCCTCATTATCAATATCGAAGCGTATCCATGCTCCACCCTGAATAATATTTTTAGCCATGTTCTCTCCCTATGCCTCAGCCAAACTAACGAAAAACCCAAAGCGATTCGTAATGAAAAAGAAATTCGCCGGCGAGGATATGTTCGCAAAGTAATTTATAAAAGCGATGTCTCCATTGAAAGTAACATCCGTATCATTAAACACAAACGCTGGATTCGAAGCGTCACCGGTAAATAATTCGGTGTCTCGAAACTCTCTTAACTGGAGTCTTATATCCCCACGAATAAGAACTTGCCTAATCCCGTCTAAAACCTTTCCCTTATGCCGAGTCTCTATAAAAGCCCTGAGTTCATCCGCCGTTATTAGCGCCGTAAGAAACATAGAAAATTCATTTTCGATCAAGTTCTCTCTTTGAACCGTAGTAATCATGCGCTGAGTTTTGATTAACTTAGATCCCGGCTCCGGACTCGAAGCGTTTACTCCACCCGAAATAAGACCTTCTAACTCAGGCCTGTCAAAAGAGAATTCTGTTTTTGTTACATCAATTTCCTTATTAGTTGTTGGTTCCGGAATAGGAAGAGAAACCTTCATCCCTAATTCCATTGCGCCTCTGAAATAAGACCCGAAATCTTTTTCAACTCCGAACGCATCGCGTCTAGTGAATCCGTTAATACAAAAATTGATTGCGGGATTGTTCATTGACAGCGCCCGGTCTTTCGCATCGGTAATAGCGACAGATTTTGCCTTTCCGAAACTATCTCCGAAGAAAGAACCTCTAAAAGAATTTCCAAATTCGCTATTCGAGAATTCAACATGAGCTTTGACTGCATCTTGCAAAGATGAGCTTGCACTTAACAGAGAAATGAGTCGAATATTTTCCGTAACAAGTGTGTTAAGAAATCCGGTTAAGCTTGCGAAATCAGTTGTTCCCTCAGATCCACCGGTAAAAGGTGTGAGCGCAACGTTATCAGGAATAAGTCTTTGTCCGCCTGAAGGAAATTTTGCAGTCGCAACGGTACTTCGAAGAGCGATTGTTTGAATAATTGTTTCATTGGTTGCTTCAATAATATATGTAGAAGAAATATCTTGAGCCGAAACAAGATCGAGTAAAGTTGACTCTGCATCAGCATTAGAAATAGGGACTACTGTATAATTACTTGAGAAAGAGGCTATCTCATTAAGAACATCTGCAACGGTTGTAAACTCAGTGAACAAAACCGTTATGTCATCGGTTGCTCCCGGAGTTCCGGTAACAGCCAACTGAGTCGATGTGATATTCAAAACCGGTGCTCCACCACCCGTATATTCAATACTGAAAATCTTTCCAATCACATCATCAAATGTTTCTATAAGAGCGCCTTTCTGAATAATAATTTTCTTCCCTTCAATGGTTCCATCCGCGACTGAAGCCCGAATAGCATTTCCCCTTTCTCCAAAATCCCTGTCTTCTAACTCAACCGCATCGTTCGCTCCATTATCAAGAATTAAACTAGCTTTAGTAGCCGGATTCATTCTCATTCCTAGAACTCGAAATGGTCTATTATTTCTGTTAGGAGTAAGCGCAAATGTTATGCCGTCTAAAAGTTCTCCACCAACTAAAGTAGTTTTTGCCTGAGTAGCGTCTGTAAAAATTAAAGGCTTGCCGGGCTCCCCACCAAATGATTCTCCAATAACAATTCCATCAAAAGCAATTCCAGCGCCTAAGCCAACCGCGCCTTCGGTATCGATCCGACTTACGCCGGTAGGAATTAAATGAGCTGTTCTTTTTCCATCACTTTCAAAAACCGCAAACCTTACTCCCATCGTTATTTACCAATCCCTTCGACAAGCTTATTAATTATTGCATCCCATTCTTTCATTTTTCTTTTCTTCGCGACCTCTCCCTTGCCTTTTTCAAATTTATTTTTCTTATCCTTCTCCCTCAGGTCAGCAAGATATCCGGCGCAAACTCCAGCCTTGTTATGATTCTTTTTATTAATAAATCGCATGTAAAATTCGAAACGAACTCCACCGGCATCCAACGGTTTTCGTTTTTTCTTTTTTCCCTTCTCAGATCCATTCTCAGGTTCCTTTTCAGGTTCCTTTTCAGGTTCCTTTTCAGGTTCCTTTTCAGGTTCCTTTTCAGGTTCCTTTTCCGGAGTATTCTCCGGTTCTTTCTCAGCGGTATTTTCTGGAATAGGTTCTGTTTTGTTGTCAGAATCAGGCATATATATAATTAATCAATTTTAGCTTGGACTGTCTATAGGAATTATGGAGGTGGAGGGGGAGTATTGAATATAATGTCTCCATCAGGGGTTGAGACGGTTCCGACCTTAACTCCGCCCAAAACGCCCTCAGTCGTATCAGTATTATACTCAGTCAATTCTCTCTCAAAATCGACTGTCAGAGATCCACCGTGAAGGGTCCGGCCAAAATCGTAGTTATACATTCCGTCCGTAGTCTCTCCTAGCTCGATCTCATCATAATTCCTGTTATTTTTCATGTTTTTCATGTTCCCAAACATGATCGCGTAAATGATATTCAACAATTTATCTTTAATATCGCCGTTTGTTTCTGACCAAACTTCTATCTTGGCAGTTGTTTTGACATTATCTTCCCGCATTTCGACTGAAAGTGTCCCGCCCGCATTGACCACTTCATCCCTGACCTCATTCAAAAGAGACGTTGGACTAATTCTACCCTCAGCCTCGACCGCTATAATTTTATCCATATCATCGGTTGTTAAATCAACCCTCTCACCCGCGAAATCTAATCTAGTATTTTCCTGTCTCCGATTCGATAATCCAACCGTAATCGCTGGAAAAACGTTGGCCTTAGGGTTTGTTAAAAGTTTTATAAACGGATGAGCCCCGGTTGCCGTAATCTCTTCTATTCCGGGAAATTGTTCGCTAACTCTGAATTTATTTTTCAATTCAGAATTTATCAGGTCAATAAAAAAGCCCTTCGAATCATCTAAATCAAATATCTGAGCCTGCATTAACTAGCGCCTAACTTGATCTGAAGATCGATCAGGAAAGCATTAAGAATCATTTCCTGAATTTCTTTCTGAGAATTTTTTACAGCCCATGACATAATCGGCTTCATAGGAAAATCATTTATAATCCATCCCTCAGACTTATTACTGACTCTACGGAATGTCATATATCCACCCGTAGTTTTTCTGCCAAGCTTATCGGTTGCGCCTTGCATCCTGACCAATCCATTCAAATGTTTCAGATCTTTGTTAGAACTTCTTTCCGCCTCAGAAAATTTTAACTTCGATCCCCATTTATAATCCCTGACCTTTCCTTTGTTTTTTCCTTCAGCAATCAAGTTTCCGGCGGATGCCCTTCCCGTTAATTTACTCACTTTTCCCGGCATAGACTTCCCAACCTGTTTAGACATTTTTTCAAACATCTTATTCACCCGGCCTTTAGGAACTTTATATCCAGCATCTTTAAGAATAGATTTTATCTGATCGACATTAGTTCTGAATGGAATAGTCAGATACCAACCGCCCTCTTTTGTTTCCCTTTTCTTTTCAGATTGAGCAAAATGAATTTTCATGTCTATTGCTTCCCCGGTTCCGTTCTCAAGTTTTTCCGCTACCGGTGAATCGGAAAAAATAACCGAACTGAATTCATCCAGCTTTCTTACGTTAATACTTTGAGAATATCCGCCTTTAGGATTTTTTATATGATGATCCTCCGGCGCACCCGGTATTTTTGCTCCGCCCGCGTAAGCCTTCCACCTTCTCATTATCAGACTAGCTCCATGATCTACCGCCATAGAAACCGTTGGAAGATGTTTTTTTATTTTCTTAAGACCTTCGGAGATCTCAGTTAGTCCGCCGAAATCAACATTCATTTCAGTAACAATCATTATAAAAAATCGCTCCTAGGAGAAAGTCTGTCAAAAACCTTCAACACCGCCCGTCTAGGAAATCTTTCGTTCTCGCTAGTTCTTACAGTCGGCATGTCTCCATAAATTCTATACGATGGTCTGTATTTGAACATGACAGAATATTCCTGATCGTCAGCCGGTTTATCACCAAACCACAAAATTTGACTCAGCCCGATCAATTTGAAATCCTCATTGATTTTGAATTCCTTTGTAGTTGTATTCGTATCCTTGACGATAATTCTTAAAAGCTGAGTAGCTTCGAAAACCCCAAGCTTATCGGTTGCCAATGTCGAACTTCTTTTTATTACGCTCGATCCGGTTTGCTCCCCAACTAACGGAGTAATCAAATCGCCTTCGCCTATATTAAATCTGTTCGCCGTAAGCAATACCGCATCACCCTCTTTGATTCTATGTTGAGGCAAATATTTCTGAGACTGTTTTACATTCAAAACCGCGAAACTGAATGGAGAAATATATCTGCCTTCAGCCTTTATGAAATCAGTTGTTAATGGTTCGTTAGTCGTAGTGTCAAT
>SDBT01000664.1_pt1 | contig 55172 bp, 91 predicted proteins | sample 2277101 | NCBI WGS metagenome assembly SDBT01 (sample SAMN10404973, study PRJNA504765) | marine sediment metagenome | isolation source: marine sediment core GS10_PC15, 103 cmbsf | place: Arctic Ocean: Southern Knipovich Ridge | collected 2010 | reverse complement strand
CCCCACAGACCAAGCCCGGGACTCCTCCCGGGTTTTTTTTGCCCGGGTGAATGCACCCCGCGCGAGCGCCGTCTACCTCGCATATGAACGCCCAAGCCCCAAAAAACCTCGATCTTTCGCACCTCGTCGCGCTGGTGGAGCTTCGCATCGGCGTCGCCGAAATGTGCGAGGGCGGGGACGCCGCGGGTATCCAAGGTGCCTGCGCGGATCTCGACCAAGTGGCCAGTGTGCTTAAGCAGCTCTCCATCGCATGCACGCAGCAGCGGCGGGCGCTTGTGGCCCGCGCAGTGGTGTCCGCCGCTCAAGGCGTTGGTGGTGGCCAGCACCGAGGGCTCGCCAACTGCGAAGCCAGGCGGCTCGCCAAGGTAACCGAGCACCTCAACCAGGCGGAGGCTGCAGCGGAGCCGTCTACCTCGCACGGGAGCGCCCCGGCCCGGTGCATCCACTTCCGGGCCGAAAATACCCTCTACTTTCCCGCCGCGATGCTCCCCGAAATGAACGCCTACATGAATGCCTGGTGCACCGAGTACGGGATCGTCATGGAGTACGACGCCGGCCGGGCGGTCACTTCCGACCCAGCGCGCGCCGACGAGTACCAAGCCGGGCTTGAGCGGGCATTGTCGCATTTTGCGCGAGCATGCGTCCTAACCTAGCTCGCTCCGTCGAAACCAAGCCCGGGACTCCTCCCGGGCTTTTTTTTTGCCCGGGTGAATGCACCCCGCGCGGGGGCCGTCTACCTCGCATGTTCAATTTCGTCCGTGCGTCTTTTCTCGTTGTCGCCGTGTGCGGCGCCGCTGTGGGCTGCGTCGTTTTTCCGCCGAGTTGGGTCTACTCCTCTTGCGTCGCGGTGGTCGTGGCGTCGTGCGTGGTCGTGGCGGCGATACTGGGCGCTCGCCGTCACCGGGTGGCCCGGTGACCGCCCGCCGATTTCGGCTGCTCGTGGTGCGGCTGGCGTGCCGGCTCGCCATCGCCAGGGCCGACAACGCGGCCGCGATGGCGCGGGCCATCGTGTCGCCCACTGTATAGTGGTCTCGATGGATCGAGCCAAGGCCGTCGACCGTGTCCGTAAATTTCTCGCCATCGCGGATCGACCGACAACGCACCCGCACGAGGTTGTAGCCATGCGACGGCAGGCCCAGCGGTTGATCGCCGAGCACGATATCGGCCTGGATGAAGTAACCCCCCCGCCGCGGGCACCACGACCGGCCAGGGCACGCTCGCCCTGGGAGGGGCTACTCGTGGCCTTTGTCGACCTCCTGGACGAGCAAGAGGCGCGTAAGAACAGCCGCCGCCGGCGACGTTGAATATATGTCCCGTGGTCCAGGTCAAAACGACGATGAACGCCACCACCAAAAAACGTCACGCTCGCTGCCGTCACACATATCGTGTCGGGGCTCAGTGTTGTTTGAACGTGCACGACCCCGAAACGCCGCACGCTTTCAAGTGCGCGTCACGGGGTTGTCCAGGTAGGCCGATGCCCGCTTCCGAGTTTGCGCACCCGCCCAACTGCGGGGCAAGATGAAGGCCGTCGATCTTTTTGCGGGGTTCGGGGGGTTCTCCGCTGGCGCCTCGCAGGCGGGAGTCAACGTCGTATGGGCCGCGAACCACTGGCGCTTCGCTGTGGACGCCCACGCGGCGCAACACCCCTCGATCAAGCATGAATGCCAAGACTTGCGACAAGCCGACTGGTCCGCGCTCCCCGATTTTGACCTATTGCTGGCCGCACCGGCTTGCCAGGGCCACTCAAGCGCGAGCCAGCCACACCGCCGCGGCTACCACAACGCGATGAGGGCGACCGCGTGGGCCGTCGTCGACTGTGCCGAGATAACCACCCCACGCGCTATCATCGTCGAAAATGTGCCCGCGTTTCGGAGGTGGAAGCTCTTTCCTATCTGGTGCCAAGCGCTTGAACTACTGGGGTACTCGATCACCGAACTCGACGTCCGTGCCAGTGACCACGGCGTGCCCCAGCGAAGGGATCGACTTTTCATTTGCGCGACTCGAGGCGGCACGCTGGCCCAACTCAGCCCAGCGAGCCGCGAGCCGGCCTTTGGGCCGAGCATCGACTGGAGCGCAGGCCGGTGGAAGCCGGTCGCACAAGCGGCTCGAGGCGCGCAGACCCGAATCGCTCGAGCCATCGCCCGGCACGGTGCGCGGACGCTGTCACAGCACGTAACTGGCCACAGCGGCGTGAGTCTGTCGCAGCCGATCCGTACCGTCACAACCAAAGACCAATGGTGCGTTGTCGACGGTTCCCGATATCGCGCGCTCACACTCCGGGAGCACGCGCGAGCAATGGGGTTCGCAGACAGCTGGCATTGGCCCGCCGGCGCCTCGCGGGCCAACGTGATCCGCGGCCTCGGAAACGCCGTGTGTCCACCGGTGGGCCGGGCCGTGGTCTCTCACGTGCTCGACCATGTAGGAGGTGCCTGAGCTCCAACCAAAGAAGAAGCCCGCCGGTGGATTTTACACCGGCGGGCCCCAAAAACCCTTGCGGGGGAGAAGCCCCCTCTAGTAGGTTGGCCGTGTCAACTAACCGTCCCAGGCCCAGTATCGCGCCGTTCCTACGCCGATGCAACCCCCTGGACGGGGAAGCGTCGGAAAACATGACGGAAAACGCGAAAACTGCCCCCAAAATGCCGAATACCGGCACTTTATTCGCGCGCGCTGGGTTGGACCCGTCGCTCGACGCGAGCGCTATGCCGTGCCCCAAGCCGGACTGTGATCTGATTTATTCGCAGCCGTGGGAGTTTGCACCGAGACCGTGCCGCCTTCCGGCGGACTGTGCTCTGTGCGAGCGCTTCGTTTGCAGTCGATGCGAACGGATCGTCTCGTGGGTGTGCGGCTCCGCGGATGACATGCCGGCTGTCTGCTCCAATTGTTGGGTGTTTCTCGGCGGTGAAGCGGCATCCAACGAGGCGGGCGGCCCATGATGAACTACTCGCTGGACATGGAGGAGGTACTCATACTGCTAGGTACAAAAACGCCTCGACCATTTCATGTTTTTTGGAAGCCGGCGCTTCGTGGACTCAAGCGACGCAGCGATGTTCTGCGTGTCTACGGTTCGATCAACACCTACGGTATCACCGCGACCGGCGAGGTAGCTCTGCAGCTGATTTTGATGAAGCGGGCGCGGGGGGTATCGTGAAAACACGGCGCAAAATATCCCGCGGGTACACCGTCGGGGCCTTGGAAAGCTACCAGCGTTATCTCACCGACCTCGGCAAGCGCAAGGATTGCAGGTTGTGTCTGCGTAAACGTGTGTCCACGCGTATGCTGTATGCAACTGGAGGCAGCACGGGGAATAGCTTAGCGCTCGATCTGTGCCGCGAGTGCTGGAGCAGCTTTGTTGCCTGGCTGCGCACAAGAGGAGCGAAGTAAAATGCGACTGATCTCTTTCGCCATAACGCCCATGCAGGTTTTTCGCTGCAATAAGGACGTCACACGCCGCAACGGCTGGCGTCACGCAAGGGTCGGCCAACACCTGGCCGGCGTGCTCAAGGCCATGGGCCGCAAGCCCGGTGAAAAGGTTGTGGGCATCCGTCCGGTAGTGATAACCGCGGTCTCGCTGCAACCGCTGGACACCAAGCACATAACGCAGGACGAGTGTCGGCGCGAAGGCTTCCCCGACCTCACCCCGGACGAGTTCATTGCGCTGTATCGCAGACACATGAAGCCCACCGCAGACGGACTCGTGACCCGCATCGCATTCCGTTATTTAGACTTGCGTGAACTGTCGCTCTCCGACCGGGCGCAATGGCGCAAATATCTGCCGTACCTTCACATCCAACGCACCACCGTAGTAAAGGCTTACGCATGACCCCCACTGGTAAATCGAGTGATGATACCGCCCAAGACAAGCTCTGCGACTGGGTTGATGTCGCGGGCGCCCTCACAAAATGCGGGGACGTCCTAGAGACTCTCTCAGAAGAGTCGAAGCGCCGTGTGATCGCGGCGCTTGTGATCCTATTCTCAAGCAAAAACCCGACGAAAAAACATGACTGAGCACATCCATGGCGGCGACCCGTCGCAATGGCCGAAGCACAAACGCACCATGAATACCGATCCGAACACGCGGCCGCTCAAGTGCTATCGGTGCGGGCGCGTCACGTTGTGCAAAACGCTGCTAGTGACGCACCTCCGGGCAAACTACGACTTGTGCCCCGAGTGCTGGCGTAGTTTCGAGGCGTGGCTTGGGAAGATGGCCAAGTGACCGTGCCTCACCAACACACAAAGGTTTACGCATGACCAAAACAAAGATTGAATGGGCCGACGTCGTCTGGAACCCGATACGCGGTTGTCGTCACGTCTCCGAGGGGTGCCGCAACTGCTACGCCGAACACACGGCCTATCGTTTCTCTACGCGGGTGGGGATGCCATACCACGGCCTTGTCGTCATGTCGGAGACCGGGCCGCGGTGGACCGGCGACGTCCGGCTCGTCCCCGACAAGTTGGGCGAGCCGCTCGGCTGGCGCAAACCGAGACGCGTGTTCGCTAACTCGATGAGCGACTTGTTTCACCCCGACGTGCCTTTCGACTATGTCGCGGCGGTGTTCGGAGTCATGGCCGCCACTTCGATGCGCCACACGTTTCAAGTGTTGACGAAACGCCCGGAGCGAGAGCTTGAGTTTTTCCGCCAGCTTGCAAAACCGCAGTGGGTTCAAGACGGTGCGCACGAATTCGCAGAAGCGAACAACGTAACCGTCGATCCGTCCGTGTTCGCCTGCCTAACTCACGCTACTAAGCGTGGTGCTATTCCCGGTGACCTTGCATCGGCATCCATGGGCTTCGATCGATGGCCTCTTAGCAACGTATGGCTCGGAGTCTCTGTCGAGGACCAAAAAACAGCCGATAAACGGATACCACTTCTGCTCCAATGCCCCGGTGCGGTCCGTTGGATCAGCGCAGAGCCTTTGCTCGAGCCCGTGCACCTGGAGGCATGGCTCGGATCGGTCTACGAGCGCTCTCTCGACTGGGTTGTGGTCGGCGGAGAGTCGGGCCCGAACGCACGAGTGTGTGACGTGGGCTGGATCCTTCAAGTGCTAGGGCAATGCGAGGAGGCGGACGTGCCCGTCTTCGTCAAACAGCTGGGCGCAGTACCGCGGCCTCTCACGCTGGCCCACCGCAAGGGGGGCGACCCGTCGCAATGGCCGAAGCACCTGCGCGTCCGCCAGTACCCGGCGATCAACGCTTGAGGCCGTCTCGTATCGCCTCGCGCAGAGTTTTGTTTCTGCATCGTTCCTGAAACTCGCCTTGGACCGTCGTCAGTGCCTCACGCGTATCGTTGGGGTTGCGGCGTATCCAAGCGGCGACGCGCTCCCACTCTGGACCACCGCGCCGCGTTGCAACCCGGAGAATGAGCCACATGGCAAGGTCGATGAAGTCGATCCGTTGCCGGATGAGTCGAAACAAGTCTCGTATTCGCATGCGTGGCAGGATGCCACACGCGATCAGCCAGCGCTAGTCCGCGTCAGCATACTGTCGGCGTCAACCAAGCGCTTTTTCAGGAGACGTACGCGGCTCTCGTGGTAGCACAACTGCCTGTGGATTTCGGCCTTGTGTTTGGCCGCCTTCGCAACGAGAACTCTATACTCGTTGTCGAGGACGAGATCCTCCAGGTCGACCTCCGCGTCTGGAATGGTAGTCGTCGAAATCGGTGGCACAGTTCTAGCTACTCCGTCTCTAACAGCATGTCCAGGAACACCGCAAGCTCTCGCAGCTCCGCTAGCGCAAATGCGTTGAAACGGAATGCCCTCCCACTAGCCACGGCCGCGGCATGTAAGCAGCCCGGGTGTTTCTCAAGGTCGTCGAGCATGTAGCCGAACGCTTGTTTGATTGTGCCGAAGTCGTGCGACCAAAAAAGCGTTCTGCGATCGGCAGCCGTGAAGTTGGAGAGCGCAAACACCTGGCAAAGGCTCGCAGCCGCGAGCATGATCTCAAGAATCCGCGGCTTCTCCATAACTTGGAACCAGGCGATGTCCGGCACATTGCACTCAGCAGCCGACAACGCGGCGAACAGATCGGCGGGCAGCCCATGCTCCAGGACGTAGCGCTCCTCCGAAAACTCGAGCATATTCCGCCTGCGCTTGCGATAGTCCGGCGACAACTTCCGAACCAGCCGATGGATCAGGAGTTGCCATCGCGTTCGGGTCTCTACGCCGTAACTTTCGATGGCGAGCTCGCGGCCAACGTGCTCGAGCACTCGTAGCTGCATTTGTTCTTCGGACACGCTTGAATATAAGCACGGATCCGCTCAGCGGTCAGTGTCAAGGCGTTTTTTTCGGCGACGCCGGCTGTTTTCCTCAAGCGCCTCGCGTTGTTCGGCCCACGGGTCTACGTCGCTGGCTCCCAGGGCTCCGCCATTTTTCGGCGGTGGCGACTTTGGCCTTCGCGGCGGCTCATTGTCGGTCACCCAGGCATCGAACACCGGCGACGGACCGGCCCACTCGCGTTCCGGGTCCGAACGACCCTCGCTCCGCTCGAGTACTTGGCCCCGGCCGGGAGGGGGAGGGGGCGGAGTCCGCGTCGGCACGGGACTTGCGTCTCCTATTGGCCCGCGAGCCGGATCGCTGTACTCGAGGAGATGTTCAGCGCGACGCAAAGCGTTTGCGACGGGCGTGACTTGAGTTAGAGCGGCCGTAGGCCGTGCCTTGTCGGTGCGCTTGCTAGGACCGGCCGCCCGTAGGACAGGAGCCGCACGTCCGAAGGACGTAGGAGGCTTTTCCTTTTCTTTATTTTTTCGGGAGGGAACCGACCGGGCGGGTATTTTGCCTGCCCAACTACTACTTAGGCCGGCCTTGTGCGCTCGCTCAGCCTGGGCGCGCACCGCTGGCCCATCCGCGGCCCTCATGTCCAGCGGTGCAGCCCCTAGCCGCTCCGCTGTGGTTGTTTCCATCGCAGTGGCTCGCGTAGCCCGTATCTCGGCGCGTGCCCGCTCGCGGTCGCCCTCGCGCTCTAGCACCTGGGTGACGGACAACTCCCCCGCTGCCAGGCGTCTCGCATCGTCATCTTCGATGCGGACAAATTTTCTCTCGATGCCCTCGATCTGTTCGCGAATCGCCGCTATCTCGGTCTCCCCCAGCGCCTTAGCCTCCCACCACGCGTCGAAGCTTAGCGGGACGGAGCCGGGCGGGTCTGGTACCGGCTCGCCGTCGTGCCGCGCCTTGTGCATGCGACGTCGGAACCGCTTGTGGTCAGCGTCGATCTTCCGGCGCTTGCAATGGATCGTGCTTCCATCCTGGACGAGGCGTTCCCGGTCCGCATCGTTGCCAGTCACCGCGGCGTCAACTGTGGCCATCCACTGGGGTCCGGGTATCAGTACGTTCGCATCTTGGTCGACTGGCCGCGGACCGACACCGGGGCGCCACATGACGAGCCGCCACGCGATACCGCTGTCCTCTAAGTCTCGCATCGCCCGGCGAACCGTTGACTCGTCGCAGCCCAACGCGAGCCCGATCTGTGCGTTGGTATACACGAGCCCCCACCGCCGCGATCTACGTGCGCCCCGGAGCATCCCGAGCACGCCGCGAGCGATGGGCGTCAATGCGACGTCGGTCAACATCGCCAACTCCGCTCGACTCATAACCGGCACGCGTCCCGCGTTGTTTTTACACAACCAATATTTTGCGGTGCCACAACGGGCTAAGAATTCCTCCACGACCGTTACGGCGCGATCACTCAGCCCGCGGCCTCGCATCGCCGACGCGATCGATAGCTCCTTCGCAATTTGCTCGTCCGGTATGCCGGACAGTCCGGTTTTTTTGGGGCGTCGCCGGAGCGACTTAGCCGGAAGCGCCGATATCAAGCCGGGATAGTTGACAATGAAACACGAGGCGCGCCCGCGGTGCTCTTGCCGTTGCACCTTGCGAAGCGTGGGCATTTTAACACCGGCCGGCGACCACTCAAGTGCTCGCCGGCCGCTCGGCTCGAGGTGCCAAGTCTTAAGACCCTCGACGTGTAACCGATACTCGTCAAACATCGCCGCGAGAAAACGGTCACCGTAGTCAGACGCGAGAGATCGTTGACCGTCTCCGCTGGTGGCGGGGCCGCTGGTAGCTTGCGCGTTTTCTGTCATGTTTCCGACGCTTCACCCCGTCCGGGGATTGCGTCGGCGCAGACACGCGCGACACTTGGGCCCGACGAGTTAGTTGACACGGTCAGCCTACTCGATGGACGACACGCCCCGCAATAATTTTGCGGGTCTAGTGCCACCACTTGGGCACGATCGTAGCGGAAACGCTCGGGTTGCGAACCTGGCCAAATTGCCAGGCTTACACCGCGCGTTCTTTCACGCCGCGGCGCGTTTTGCCCGGTGCTCTTGGAGCCACGCAAAGATCTCGTCGCCGGGACAACTTTTCGTGGATTTTTCGCGGTGGCCAAGCATATCCGCGGCGCCTCCAAGCTTGCTGTCGTGACCGTCCAGGAGCCACGCCAATGCAACGAACGCAAGCGCCGATGGCTTGACGTCGCGGTATCGTTTGTGCTTGTTACCGCCGAGCCAGACAACACTCATGTGCGTCGGATTGTAGCCCTTTGCGTGCGCCCCTCGAACCCCGTCACCGCGAAGCGTGTACACGTGCCCGCGGTTGCACACCGCCCAATTATACCCGACGTCCCTCCATCCCTTAACCTCTATATGGTAGTTTTGCATCGTCCGGAGAATGCGAAACGCGGGCATCTTTTCGCTCGGCGGTTTCCCTCCAGAGATATGCACCATGGATCCAACGCTCAGTGGAGCGGGCTTTCCCTTGACCGGCTTCAAGCCTATCTCGTCACGCGTGAACACACGCGGCGTAGACCCGGCGACGTCGGGCGGCGGCCTATCGTCGAGCGCTATCTCCAGCGCATCGAGCTCGTCTCGCATGCGTTGAATGTGCTTAGACAGGCTCATCAATTCATGGCTGCGTGGATCGTGCCGGTTTGAACGGGCCCGGTCAACCGGCGCGAAAACTCGCACGTTCCTGGTGTGGTATTGTGGGGCTCGATGTTCGCACGGCTACTAAAGGAGGCCGTGCTCACGGGGGTCGAGTACGTCGTTCCCCGCGAAGCACGAGACGCCTACGAGAACGCGATAGGTACTGCGCGTGCGGCTCGCCGCATACCCGCGCAGGCCCACAGCGCGCGCGTAGGCGTGCGCGAAGCCAGAAAAGCGACTGCTACTGCGCGTCGTGTCTACCGGCTATTCCGCTAGGCGTGGTGGGCGCGAGCGTGGGCCCGCAGTGATTCGGGTACACTCGCCGGCACCATGTATCAGCTTCGCATCGACGTGCTCAACCCAGCGCAGTTGGACGGTGTGACGCCGCTCGACTTGGCCACCGCCGTCCGCGGCTCAACGGACCCCGCGATCATACAGCTGGGCATAGAATTAGTGACGGTGCCCGTCACTGACAACTTTGGAGTGCTCGACCCGGGCGAAGTGTTTGGTGCTCAGCATATTCCGATGCGGCTCGTATCGACGGCGGTACTTCCAGCGGACGCCGGCGCAGGGTTTTCAGCCGGTGACGAGATCCGGATGGTCGCCCCCGGTGGGCAAGCCGAACGGGTTGTCGACCTCGTTAGGGGGACAGGAGTCAACAACTTACTCGACGTCGTTATCCCTATCGGCTACACGCTCGCATTCGATGCTACGCCGGGAGCCTCCGTCGGACCCTATCGTATCCAGCTGTCGTTCATGCAAATCCAGAAACCCGTGAACCGCGTCGCAAATCTGGGGGACTAGAACATGAGGAACATCAAGTACACGACCATCCGCATCAACGTCAGCACCGACGCGCCGCTCGATGGCTCCACGCTGTTCACGGGCACGCCTGCAACCGGAGTCACCGACCCAACTACGGGCGTCGTTTCTTATGACGTCGTAGGGCCCGTCGGCGTCTTCAACCTTGCTGAAATAATCGGCGTATTCACTGTGCCGCTCGTGATGCAAGGGTTGACTGTCGAGAACAGTACCAACCCCCACGAGTCCGGCTCCATTGTTGAACTTGAGTCGCCGCCGACCCTTGATAATCCCGCGGCTCGCCACCGTGCTCTCGCCTTTTCGTTGGCTGGCAAGAGCGGACTCCTAACCGACACGAATTATGTCGTTCCCGTTGACCATCGCATAGCGCTCAACACAGTCGCCGACGACAACGGGACACCGGGCCCGCACGTGATCCAGTTCTCGATCGCGCGAGTCACCGACGAGCTCCTCAACGGACTGCTCGCAGTGGAAGCGAACAGCGTCAGACCGCCCAGTCAATGGCTCAACCCCGTCCGGGTTGCGAGCACGGCGAACGTAGTCCTCGCAACCCTCGCGGCGGGGAGTAGCATCGACGGTCAAACGCTGGCCGAAGGAGACCGGGTACTCCTGCGAGCCCAGACCGACCCCATCGAAAATGGGATCTACGTGATGCAAGCCGCCGCACCAGGCGTCCGCAGTTCCGATATGTCGTCGGACGCGGAGGTACGCTCAGGCTTATCCGTATTCGTCACGGAAGGCTCCACGCTCCTGACCACAATGTGGACGCTCAGCAGAGCGGATCCGATTCTGATTGGTACGACCCCACTAACATTCGCGCAGACGGGAGGCGTTGACTCGGGCACCCGCCTTTGGATGCGCCACCTGTTTACCGCGGGGCAAGCTCTCGAATACATTCCCATGGATGGTGGGAACGTCTCGGGTGGAGTCATTACTGGCGACACAGTACGAACCTTCTTTCCGGTGAAAGTGCGGCTCCTCAGTGTGGCCGTGTGGAACTTGGGCACCCAGACGCCCGATCTCACCACACTGGGTCTGCACCGTAACAACAACGCGGTCGCGGAGATGGAGGTCACCGTCGACATGACCGGGAATGACGAGCGCTTCATCTTCGATTTCACAGGCTCGGGAACCGACAACGAGACCGTCGAGGGGCAGTTCACGGCTATCAGTTTCGACCCGGCGGAAGAACCGACGGGCGACGTGCGCATGATTTCGTATTGGGAGCCGGTCGTATAAGGAAGGAACCCCATGTCCGACGCCTGGATGGATTTTACGACGGCAATCCGCGATCGACTCACCTCGATATTCTTGAAGCTATCGTTTTGGTGCTATGGCCCGGATGACCAGGCCGGCTGGTACGGCGAGTGCACGAAACTCAAGGTAGAGGCTGATATCGCCCAGACGGGGCGTCGCATCGCCTCCCAGGTGTCGAGCACGAGCGCGGAGTAGGCGCTCGCTCCGGGGAGGCTGAAATTCAGCTACACTCTGGGGACTATGTCTTACACCCTGCGCATCGACGTGCTCAACGCAGCCCAGCTGGACGGCACGACGCCGATCGGCCCCACGGCTGTACGCGGCTCCAACGACCCGGAGGTCATCAGACTGGGCGTGGAACTGGTGACTATTCCGCTAACTGCGCAGTTTGGGCTACTCGATCCGGGGCAGGTATTCGGGTCACGACAGATCCCCCATCGCCTGACGTCACTGACGTTGGTGCCGGGGGATGGCTCTGACGACTTTGCGATCGGGGACGAGGTGCGTCTCATCGCCCCCGGTGGCACCGAGGAGCGGATTGTCGACCTCACACGCGACGACGGGCTACAGCCCCTCATCGACACGATCATTCCCATCGGGTACCTACTCGCGTTCGACACGACTGCGGGCACAACGGTTGGGCCTTACCGGCTCCAGCTCGGTTTCCTTCCCATCCTCAAACCGAGCAATCGTATCGGCTCACAGGCAGACTAGGACCATGAGTCGTATCAGCTACACAACCGTTCGTATCAACGTAACTGGGCCCGAAGCTCTCGACGGCTTCACCCTGTTCACCGGGACGCCCGCAACCGGAGTCGTGGATCCCGACACGAAAATTATCTCGTACACCATCCCGGGGCCCGTCGGTCGTTTCGACCTAGCAGCCATCATCGGCGTTTTCAACGTCCCGCTCGCGCTCCAGGGGATATCCATCGAAAACGAGGTGGACCCTCACGGCTCAGGCTCCTTTGTCAACCTCGTGTCCCCTCCCGCTGTCGACAATCCCGCTACCCGTAAAACGCGGTATGCCTTCACGCTTGGTGGCACCAACGGCGTACTCCCGGATACCAACTACGTTGTGCCCGTCGGTCACCAGCTCAGTATCGACACGGTGGACGACGATGTTGGTGGACCCGGTCCACACACTATCCAGTTCTCGCTCGCTCGAGTCACCGACGATCTCCTCAACGAGCTTCTCTCTAACAGATCGAGCAGTATCAAGCTTCCCTCCCAATGGCTGGATCCTGTCCGGGTTGCGCTGGATACAAACCGCAATATCGCTACCGCGCAGCAAGGCGGCATTTTCAACGGTGTCCGCCTAGAGTCGGGGGATAGTTTCCTATTGGTCGGCCAGGACGACCCAACGGAAAACGGCATCTATGTCGCGCAGGACGAAGCTCCTGCCGTGCGCCGCAGTGATATGTCGGCGAACGCCGAAATAACTTTCGGTGTGTCGGTGCGCGTGCAACAGGGCGACACCCTTGCCAACTCGGGGTGGACGTTGTCAAGAGACGAGACGTCGGCCCCGAACCTTATTGGCACGACGGATATGGTGTTCATCAGGAGCGCGGCGCGGTCCCAGGTGTTCCCCTTCGTCCAGGCCGATCTTGTCGGTGACGACTTCACTGCGCTTCATAATCTCGGAACCCAGTTCGTAAACTGGACCCTGTATGACAACGTCACGCTTGCGGAAACCGCTGTTATTGCGAAAGCGACGGACGCTACAACCTTTGCAATCGACCTCGCCGGCCTGACTCCGATCACCGGAACATGGAATCTAGTCCTCACCGGGTAGGTAACTAAACTCGCGTAGCAAGTGCAAACGAAGTGAGTGACGATGCGCCTACAGTATTTTACTATAAGGATCAACGTCGGGGGTACAGCCCCGCTCGACGGCTCTACCCTGTTCACAGGAACACCGGCTACGGGCGTAGTACAGCCCGGGACGGGCATCGTCGAGTACACGGTGGCCGGGCCCGTCGGTGTGTTCGACCTCGCGTCGATCGTTGGGGTGTTCACTGTCCCGCTCGTGCTCCAAGGGATATCGGTCGAGAATGCGGTCAATCCTCATCTTGAAGGGTCGCGCGTCAGCATTCAGTCTCCGGCTACCGTCGACAACCCCGCCACTCGCAACTCGGCGCTGGCCTTCTTTATCGGAGACACAAACGGCGTCCTTCCACAAACGAACTTCGTCGTTCCGGTCGGCCACCGTATATCTATCGACACCACGCCTGACGGGGTAGCACCCGGACCCCACGTTATCCAGTTTTCCCTTGCGCGCGCGACTGATGAACTCCTGAACACGCTCCTCGTCAGCGACGAGAGCAGCATCGATCCCCCGGAACAATGGGTCGACCCGGTGCGCCTTGCGTCGGTGGCCGGCGAAAACATCTCTACGCTCGCGCCGGGCGACACTATCGACGCTGTCGTGGTGGCTTCGGGCGATAGCGTTCTCCTAAAAAACCAGGTCGCTGGCGAGGAGAACGGCATCTATACGATTCAGGACGCAGCGCCGGCGGTGCGTCGAGAAGACTTCTCCTCGGACGTGGAGGTACGCTCCGGCCTATCCGTAGCGGTTTCAGAGGGAACGGCCAACGGGACCACGGCCTGGGTCCTAGCTACTCCTAACCCCATCTTTCTCGACGTGACCGTGTTGGTGTTCGCCCAGATCGGCGGCGGCGGTGCGGCGTTCACCTGGGCGCAGACCTTGGTCGCCGGCAACGTCTCTGGGGCGCGAGACCCCACCATCACCACAGGCCAAACAATCGTTGGGCAGACCGACCTCGATCTCCTCTCGGCCGCCGACACCACCATCCAAGCCGGCACCCCGGGCTCCGGCAGTGGGGAGCTCAATCTATTCGCCGCGGATCATGTCAACGTCACTCCTGGCGACGCTGTGGCCGCGTCCGGTAACGACGGCAGTCGTTTCCTTGCGTCCACCGGAGCCGGCGACCTCGCAGGGGACGGCGGCACGATGGGGCTTGTGTCCGGCCCCGGCGGCGCCACCGGTGCCGGTGGTGCGTGGCTTGGCAAAGGCGGCGAGGGCGGTCCCACGAGCGGCCCCGGTGGTCCGGCCCTCCTCGAAGGCGGAGACGCAGCTGCGGGCGTCTCCGCTGGCGGCGACCTTACCATTAGGCCCGGCCGCCCCACAGGCGGGGCAGCCCGCGGCCTCCTCACGCTCCTAAACGAAGGACCCGACACCGACCAGATCGTCGTTTTGTCGACAACGGGCACCAATGCAGCGGCGTCGAAAATCTTCGGTGGAAACCGAGACCCGAACGGCGTCGTCACGGGTAAAGGCGGCGACTACTACTTACGATCTTCCGGCGCCACTAGTGCTCTTTACATCCACAAAGAAGCCGCACCGTCAACGGTCTGGACGATCTTTCCCACCGGCACGTCGTCGCTTGCCGCCATCGACGTCGCGCGTACCACCAGCTTAGCAGTACCCGGAACCCCCGGCGGCCTAGCATTCAACAGCGAGCAAGGTGGGGGCTTTGACGCCGCCGTCTGGACGTGGTCGTCCGGTGACGATGACATCGAGGTGGACAACGATGGGCAATATCTTATCCACGGCGAGATGAGCATTGACAGCACCAGCGCTTTCGAGGCTTCGTATGTTCTCGATTGGTTTCTCAACGGTGTGGCTTTCGCGGACGCCGCCCACGAACACGGGACAACCCACGACGATTTCGAAGTCGTCCCCTGCAACATAAACTCAACCGTTATCCGCACACTGTCCGCCGGCGACGAAGTTGGATTTAGGGTCGACCGAGACGACGGTTCGGGCGGCGAAGTTATTCCGAACACCGCGCGGCTGAACATCGTGAGGCTCTCGTGATCTACAACTACCCTCTCTCCGCTTTCACGTCCCTCGCCGGCAACAGCGTGCGCGCCCGTGTTTTACGTGTTGCCATCTTGGCCGCCATCCCAGAGCACGCTCTACGTCCAGGCCGTCTCGGTGCGCGGTTTATTGATGACAACAAAAAACCGGACCCGCGTTTTCAGTTCAATTTCGGCGGCACACTGAACGGTGCCCAAGAATCCGCACTTGATGCCATCGTTGCGGCCCACGCTGGTCCTGGTCCTAGACGAGTGTCCCTAATAGGAAGCGTGTTGCAGCACCCGCACCGATGGGATCCTAACTCCACTGCGTTGCGCTACATACCATGGAGGGGCACCGACCCGTCCACCTCGCCCGGTGCCGGTTCCGCTCGCCATTTTTTTCACGGCCCGGTGAGGCTCATCGAAATCCTAGTCTGGACCGTTGGCAGCACCTCGTTAGGCAATACAGCGTTCACGCTACACCGCAATAACTCCGCTGGAGCCTCGGCTGAGGTATCCCGCAACTGCCCCAACGTAGACACCCCGTACATCTTTGATTTTCGCGGCCAAGCCAACACGACAGTGCCATTTGGCGAGGCAATCGCCATCGGTTGTGACCCGCAACGCGACCCCGGTGGCGACATTGTGGCCACCACGGTATGGCAGCGAGTCCCTCCGCCGACCTAGCGGAGCAGCCCGGCGTCCGTCTCGGCCTGGATGTGTCCGGCCTTTTTTCCCTCCACGCGACGCCCTAGCCCGCGCAGGGTGCTCTCGAGCATGTCGGTGTGCCTGCGTCTCTCCCAGCGGCGGAGGTTGTCGTCGAGGCGCTGCTGCTCCCTGAACTTGTCGAAAGCCGCCTCGTGCAGAACGAGCTTCTCTGCGGTGGCCTTGCTCGATACGGAGAGTCTCTGCAGCTCGGTGTCGGCACGCTGTTCTCGCTTCGCCTCGGCGACCTCCCTGGCCTGCTGGTCGCGGATGGTGCTCCACGACCACCCAAAGGCGCTGGCCACCAGAGGCAGCACGGCTACCAGGGTGAGCAGTGTTCGCCGCCGGTCGGACTTCCCCTTCCGTTGCGCCTCGTCCACCCCGTCGGCCACGAGTGTCCTGCGGAGCGATAGCTCCTCACGCTGATGGCGCGTCTGTTCCGCCAGCTGCTCTTTCAGCTCCCGCACTTCACTCGAGATCGAGTCGAAGTTCCCCGTGTCGCTCATGTTGTCAGCATAGGCGATCAGGGCACGTTAGGAACCTGGGCTTCCGACTAGGCGCAATCCCGCGATCGCTTCACGCTTCCCCGCGCTCGTACCTCAGCTTACATTCCGCAGACGACGGCCCTTGTCACGCCGCCCTCCCCGGCGGCGTAACCCACTTGAGCTCGGGGCCCAATAGTCGGGGGAGCTGGTTCGAGAGCCAGGCTCGCCGCAGACTAAGCTTCTCCCACAACCACCAGGAGTAACTTCGCATGTCCGTCCCGAACCGCTTGCCGGTCTCGGGGTTTATGCCAGGGCCGCGGAAACCGATCGCGCCCGGGATGCGACTTTGAAGCACGGGGAGATCGGCCTTGAAAAGCTTCCCGTTCTTTTCGCCCCGCTGGCCCAAATCCGATAAGTGCAGAAAAGAAAGGAGGCCGTCGTCGACTAGGTGCTTCCGCAGCATCGGAACCCACGGGAGTGCGAGGGAAAAGGGCGGATTGGTGACGATGAGATCGAACGTACCCAGGCCCATGGCGTACTGCTCGAGCGTTCCCCTAAGAATTACGTCGTAGTTGGCTTCGAGGTATTTCCAACACTCCTCCCGCAGCTCCACGGCGACGAGGTGGACATTGGGCCATACCTCTCGAGCAATCTTTCCGAACACCCCGTCTCCAGCCGAAGGATCAAGCATCGTCCGCGGATCCATCCCTTCATGGTCCCGCAGCTGCACAAGCCACTGACGGACCACCGCCTCTGGGGTCAAACCTATTTCGTACTCCTTTACCCGTTCGTGGTCGTACGCGCCATCGTCGTCGAACAATGTCGTTTGTGCTTGCTCTTCCACCTGCAGAGAAGAGCATGCGTGGGCCGTGAGAACCAGGGGCGAACCCGCGAAAAATGAATATATGTATCGTTCCAAAACGGCCCAAACCTACATCTGGCGCCGCGCAGTGGACAGCCCATCCCTACAACCGTATATTTGTTGGGATGGCAGCCAAAAAGAGGTCCACCAAGGCCGTCGCTCTGACGGACATCGACGCCAAGGCGTACGCGGCCATAAAGAAGCTCTGCAGGAAGCCACCCACGAGGACTACAAGCATCGAAGCGGTGGCGGGACACTCGTGCGTCCAGCCCGACATTCGAGAGTCCCTTGGTATCGGGGCGTGGGACACTCCCGCTAAACAGAGACTACAGCGCGCGATCGTCCGCCTGACGAACGCGGGCAAGATCGGGTGCCTGGGCCAGACGCGGGCCCGGGTCTACTACCTCACGCCGACCCCGTAGACCCCACCGGCGACGGGGATGAGACGTGACCAGGCCAGGCGCATCGTTTCCGACCTGTCCACGGCAACCCTTCCCGATGCGGGCTCGAGGGTGCTCCTCGTCGTCGAGGACACGCCAGGCGTCGTATTGATGAACGTGCTGCGCGGTGCGGGCTTTGACGTGACGCAGGTCGAGTCCGCCCGAGCAGCGAGGCGCCTCTACAAAACCGACGCCGACTTTCTTGCCGCCGTCCTGGACTACCACCTGCCCGATGAGCCGGCGACGGGAGTGGTCGCCGAGCTCGTCTCGCGCACTCCTCTCTGCCGGTCGGTTGTCCTGGGAGGCGATGGGCACCTCGAGCATCACGCGGAGGAAACGGCGCGCGTCGGAGCCTTCATGTATCTCCAGCAACCCTGCGCCCTTGGGTCGTTCCTGACGGCCGTACGCATGGCTGTGAAAGCCACCCGGCAATGGCGTGCGGCACTCGAGATACCACGCTCCGTCGAACGCGAGCCGGCCGTGTTCGATATGCGAGCCGCACTCGATCGTCTGCGCGACCTCGGCAAACTCACCACCATGGAATACCTCGTCTGCTGGCGGCTGCTGTGGGGCGATAGCAACAAGCGGATCGCCACGCTGCTAGGCTTGGCGGAGGGGACCGTCAAATACCACGTGACCCAGGTGCTACAGAAGACGGGCGCCACGAGCCGCACCGGCCTCCTACGCGTGCTACTTGAGGCGGCGGGACACCGCGACCCCTGGCACGGTCCAGGGGGCTGACGACCTAGCCAACGGGATCACCGTCCGGCCTGTCGAGGTGAACGGGCCCGGAATCTGGGTTTCCGTCGTCCCCTTCGTCACTCCCATCCGCCTTGCGGATAAGGTCAACGACCTCTGCGAGGCGCGCCTCGACCATCATAATCGCCGATACGACGCTTGCGGCATCGCGACTCATGGGCGGCTGGAGTCCGAGAAGCTCCTCGCGCAGAGCAAGATAGTCGTTGGTTTGTGCTTCGGGCTTCGTGTCGTTTGGCATAGGTGATTATATACATTGCGACCTAGCCGTCGTCCACTCTCTCAACTAAACGTCGCTGTCGCCGACCGTCCAGATGTTGACGACAAGAAAGACAGTGACGTAGTGCCCGCAGCTGAGCTGCACGCGCTCGGTGTGCATGGCGGCAGTTATACCTTCGCGCTCGGTGACTGGCGGGACGGGACGAATACGGACACCGGAGCACCCGCCGACCTCACACAGCGGGCACTGAACTGTGACCCGCATCAGACCGCCACCTCTCCCGATATGTGTGGATGCGCAAGGTAGTTGCTGAGTACAATGTTCCTGTACTTGAAATCGTCGATGCTTCCGCACGGCTCGAGGTACAGCTCTGGCAGCGGGTAGGGCTCTCGCTCGAGCTGCGTGCGCACTTGGTCGAGGTGATTGACGTACAGGTGTGTGTCGCCAGTAGTCACGATCAAGTCCCCCGGTGCGAGGCCGGTGACTCTCGCCAGCATGTGAGTTAGGAGCGCGTATTGAGCGATGTTGAACGGACCACCCAGAAAAACATCCCAGCTACGTATGTAGACGAGGCAGGAGAGCTTTTTCTCGGTGACGCTGAACTGTGCGAAGCAGTGACACGGCGGGAGCTTCATCCGGTCAATCTCGCCGACGTTCCACGCGGATAGCATGATGCGGCGACTTTCCCCGCCCGCGCGTAGCTCTTGGACAATCTGTTCGACCTGGTCGATCTCCCTTCCCCCGGCAGCCTTCCACCTCCGCCACTGGACGCCGTACACGGGCCCGAGTTCTCCATCGGGATACCCCATCTCCGGACGGTATCCCTCGGCGGCCCACTCATCCCAGATTTTCACCTTGTGTTCTCTCAAGTAGTCGATGCGACTCTCGCCGCGAAGCATCCACAGTAGTTCGTGGGCGATCCCCTTGAACCACGTCTGCTTGGTCGTCACGAGCGGAAACCCCTCGCTGAGATCGAAGCGCATTTGATGGCCGAATATGGAAAGAGTGTCACAACCGGTTCGGTTCGGCTTGCGCACGCCGTTGTCCAAAATGTGTTTGATAAGATCTAGGTACTGTCGCATTGGTGCAAACCTTTCAATCGTGAGGTTATTGTTCTTTCTCGTCATCGACCTGGAGAAGAAGCAGCTCCATAAAGCGCTTCGCCCCATCATTTACGACCTGGTCTGGTGTCACGTCCTGTGCTGACAGCGCATCCCTAAAGCTGCACGCCAAATTCGCCTCCCAACTTTTGCGATACTCAACGTCACTCCGCAGCTCGTCTAGGACGCGCTCCATTGCTTTGCTTATGCAAATGCGGCCGCTGAACCTCTCTGCAGTCTTGACGGCGAAGTTTGCGAAATCGCTGGTGCGAAGCGCGGTAATGAGTTCCTGCGGGTCGCGGCGCAGCGAAGCGTTCAGGTCCAGTGATAGAGCTTGGCAGAACGCCATGAGTTGGGTGGTCGTGAAGGTGTATTCTTTCATCGTCTACCTACGGTCATTTTCAGGCCCAATTTCCTCGATGCTCGCGTGATCGAACCCCGCCACCAGGTCGGCGAATGCCTCCATGGCCTCGATGGCCGTCCGGTACCCTTTCGTCGACTTCACAACCGGTTCGCCTCCGAAGGGCGACGGCAGGCTCCACTTGAACTTGCCACCAGGTGTCTCGGAGAGAATTTTCCACGCGGCGGCCTGGAAGATGCGAATGCGGGTCTCCACGCTGGAGCGCCCTCTACGGACCTTGTCCTGGTAGAGACACGTCGAGCCTCGCTGCAGCTTCCACGTAAAAAGTGCGTGACCGCCAGGCGACTGCGCAACTTGGGTAATAATGATGCGGGCGCCCGCCGAACTCGGCGCAATCCCACAGCGATCGGTCGTGTTCTCTGTCATGGCTTCACGTTGGCGACGGCCCAGATACGGCGAAGGGTGTTCGTATGCCACTTGGCACCGCGCGGCTTGTAGCCGTCCTCGGTCAAAAGGGCACAGATGGCCGCCCATGTTAGTCCGGCATGTCGCGCCAGGCACACCCGGGCGATAACTCTCTGTTCGTAGTCGTCGTTGATAAAACGGTTTCCATCGAGGCGCTTCCCGTAGGGAGGCTTCCCAGTATATTTTTCACCTCGTTCACGCTTGTGCTGCATGACGCGACGGGTTCGGACGCTAATCTGGACGCGTTCAAACTGCGCCACCGCATCCAGAATGCTGCGAATCAAGGCGCCCTCCGGCCCCGTGCCTGTGCTGGCGCCGTCGGTGGTCGTGAGCTGGCCCCCGACCCGCATAACCATTCGCTCTATCACGGCCATCTCAACAGCATCGCGGGCGAAACGATCGCGGGCGACTGCTACGAGATACGCAGCCTTGTGGTCCCCTACGGCGCAAACCGCATCCAACACCCCCAGCCGTTCCCCGAGCGACTTACCGGCGGAGATCGTCTCGGAGAACATCTGGACAAGGGCGATCCCCTTGGACGAACACCAGGCCCGGAGCGCGCCGTCCTGGGCTTCGATGCTGTCCCCCTGCCTCCCTGTGGAAACGCGGACGTATCCGATGGCCATCTCCGTCGTCAAAGCCACGGAAGCTCCTGGGCCTTGCTGGCGAGGGCTGTGAGTTCCTGCGTCGACATCTCCGTATACCGGCGCTCGTCACCCAACAAACGGCTCGCCCACGGACGGTCAGGGGTGATCAACTCCGCACGGTCTAACCACGTCCTGAGCATCCCCGCGAATCTGTAAAACTCGGCCTCGGTGTAGAGCCTTGCATCCATAGCTCTAATAGCGAACGTCAGCAGGTCGTCGTGTCTCTCACCGGTGAGCAGCATCGGCCGTTTCCCTCCCGCGGTGCACGATCACACGACGCACAGAAGCACCGCGCAACGGATGCGGCCGGACCTCGTCATCAATTGTGATCAGACCGCGGTCGGCAAGGCGCCTGGCCATTGCGACCTGAGCGGGGACAATCCACGTGTGGCCGTCCGCATCGGCCGAAGCCAGCAGACGTTCCTCTGACGGAGTGAGTGCGACGGGGGGAGCAAGCGCCCGCACTTCGGGCGACAATCCTCTGGGCGTCGCTCCTATTGGTCCGTACCACAGCCGCTTTCGGGACCGACGCAGGAGGGTTATTGGGTTCGCGCAGGTACATTCGTTGCGCTCGCCGGAACCCCGCAACGGGCAGCCCTCGTCATGCAGCGTTGCCATCAGGCATGCTTTGCAGGCCCACCCGGCCTTTGTATTCCCACATCGAGAGCAAACGCGCAGCGCCGTTTGGTTGTGCAATTCCATCATGGTGGGGTCGACCCTTAGTCGCTTGTCTCTCATTTGAGCCTCTAGTCCTTCCGATCGCGGAACCCCATGCTGATAACAGTCATCGCACCGCGCTCGCACGCCTGGAGACGCACCTCCTCGGCGGGGGTGACCTCGACGTCGAGCGATACTCGGAACACCGCGCGGACCTTATCGGCGCGGGGGGACACTTGAGTGGCGTGGAATAATCTCGTTTTCATTTGGTCCTCTTGATGATGTTGAACGCGGCGCGCTCCGCCGCTACCTTAGTAGCTCCCCCGTCGAACTGCATGATGGCCGCTCGTTCGTCGAATTTCTCGCGCTCGCCGGGGGTGAGCGTCGCCAGTTTCGCGTCGCGGCGCCGTTCGTAGTCGGTTCTGTCGTCACTCATTCCTCTGGGTCTGCGTCCGGATCCAATATGTCGGGAGAGTTCGCTATCTTCTCTAGGTACTGCTCTAGGAACGCCGGGTCCACGCCGTGCTTCCCGGCGAGGCTGGCGATAACGGGGTCCACCTCGCCGTCGCCGTCCACCACGCTGCGTAGCGTCGACACCGGCGAACACGTATCGCCTTGGGTCTCCAGCTCCAGCACCTTGGCCTCGGCTGCTTCGGCGCGGACTATCAGCTTTTCCATCTCACGGGACCATCGTCGTTCCCTGACGCCCCGCAGCTGCAGCTCCAGCCCGGCCGGGTCCACCTCACCATCGGGCTCGGCCTCGGCCTCGGCCTCTTGCTCCTCCTGGGGATGCTCCCATTCACGAACGCGAGTCGGGGTAACGATTCTGTGACGCTCGAGACGGTCTAGCCAAAGGTTCACGAGGTCGACATCGCCGCTGTCGATGCCAATTTGAATGCGAACCGGGCGAAAGGTACCCGGCGTTGGCTCGCTGCGTAGCTCAATCACGACCACAGCATACGTTCCGCTCATTGGCTACCCCGTCTCTCGCCCTGGCGGTGCCAATCGACCAGGCCGGCCAGCTTGCGCCTTTGCGTGGGGCTGAGTTCAAGAATGAGCTGCGCGCAGGCCATACCTTCCGCGTCGAGACCCTTTTCGACTGCCCCCGCCATACAGGAGGCCGCGTCGCTGTCGCTGTAGTTCGGATCCTCAAGGACGATGTGGAAAGTGCAGTAATTGTCCCACGAGAGCGTGTCGAACCTCTGGGCTAATAGAGGCGTCACCTGATGTTTGGCCATTGGCGATGTCATCAGCTGACCACCGCCGCCATCTCGCGGATCCTGGCGCGCCACCTATCCCGGTTGCCAGGGAGAAACGCGAGAGCACATAAGAGATCATGGTCACACAGCACCGGGTTCTCTGGCGGGTCGACGACCTCGTTCGGGCGCGTCGGATCGATCTTGCGTTCCCACTCTTCTCTCGTGCTCCACCAGCACTGTGTGCCCCACACAATTGCGCCCGAATCGAGAATGATGCACGGGTTCCGGAAATTGGGTTCTCCGGGCTCGAGCTTGCCCAGACAGGTCACTGTCCCGGCGGGAATGCGAAGGTCGCCGACGTACACGCCGTATCCGAACAGCTCGGTGCGGTGAGCATTGGACGACTTCACTGCGATTACGCGATAGCCAACTTCGCTCATGCCCCTTGCTCCTCTTCTCCGCGCCCTGGAGCGGCCCTTATCTTCCGGGCAGCCTCGTCGATGAGGGACGCCAGGGAGAGCAGAAGGACGGCACCGGCGCGACCCAGGAGCCCCGGGTACGATTCCGGTGGCCTTTCGTAGTCCTTGATTTGGCCGAGCATTTTCGACTTCGCGGCAGAAGCAAGCGACGAGGCTTCAGAGGCCGGCTCTCGATAGGGTGAAGACTTCACGGACCCAATCTGCACGAACCGCCCGGCTTGTGCAAGGCGCGAGCTTGACTTTCTTGCCCGGTTCTGATATTTTTTGGGCGGCGCTTGCGCCGTGGAGTAAAAGATGAGGGGCGTACGTCTGGAGCGAGCTGGACGTACCAGAATACCCGGTCACCGAATCATCTCTCGAGTGAGGAAACGATGCCAAATCCGAAACGATGCCCGTCCTACAGCAAGCCCTGGGGGTCGTCCTATAGCCTCCAGTGCCGCCTCAGCGAAGGCCACACGGGTGACCATCTCTGCGACCCCGAACAACCAATTTCCGGGCCTGATCCCTTTGGTGACCAGGGCCAGCCCGCCGAGCCAGAGGCTACAGAACCACCACCTCTGCAGTGTCCGTTCGCCGGCAGCAACCCCAGCGACTTGTCGATATCCCTTCGTTGCTACCGAGACCAGTACCACCCGGGCGAACACGTGTTTCTATTAAGTCGTGGCCCGTCGATCGAGGTTCTGGGGCTGGTCGATATACACACGGGGGACACGCTCTTGCGCTTGTCGGAAATCTCTTTTGTCCGGCGTGTGAGCACCTCCCTATTATTCGTTCTCGATGGAGAAACGCCTAAGGTTATCCTTGCCTCGACGGGTGAAGCCACGAGGGCGCTCACGGTGATAAAAGCCCTTCTGTTCCTCGGGAGGAACCATGCCAACACATAGACTATTGGCGGTGGCCGGCGCATGCCCGGACAGAGAGCTTTTTCAAGACGTCATCGTTGACCTTTTCGAGGACGGCGCCCCGTGTAAGCGCGTAATTGTAACGGCGACGCTAGCGGAGCGGTGGGCGAAAACACTCAAACGGGCGGCCGTGCAAGCGAGGATGGACCAACGAGCGGCAGTCCTAAAACGACGAGACGACCACCTCGCGGGACGCTTGCCAGAACAGCGAGGAAACCAGTGAGCGTTCGTCATATTCGCAAATGTGATCGCTGCCAACGTGAGCAAGCGGTATCGGGGGATTGGACGGAACACGCGCGGATCGAAGTACAAGAAGGCGGAAAATGGGGAAGGTTTCGCGTCATAGAACAAACGACCATCGTATTCCCTGAGGGCGATAGAGAGGATCTGTGTCCGGGCTGTCTTGAGTCTCTGAAACGGTGGTGGGGCAATCCCGCCGATGACGTAGACCCACCGAGGCCCGACCCCTATGTAGAAGCGGGGGCGGATGAACCCGCCGGCGGATACGTTGGAACACCGCCTGCACCGCAGCGCACGCGTCGTATGTTTCGCCCGGGACACCCCCCCCCGCTGAACTCTGCCATTCGAGCTGCGGAACGCGTCCTCGTGTACGGCAACGAAAAACATGGTCAATACAGCTACCTCACCGACGCGAGCACCGTAAGAGAGCACATCGAGGGCGTCCAACGACACCTCTTCGCGGCCAACCGCGGCGAGTTGACGGACAAGGGTAGCGGAGAGCACCCCTTGGCGCATGTTGTCGCGCGCGCCGTGATTGCTCTCGAGCTAACATTGCGTGAAAAGGATGGCGAGTAGATGGACCCGAACTTTACCTCGTATGTGGCCGCGGCGGTCGAGGCAGCGAAGTTGTCCCCATGTGCCAAAACCCAGCGAGGGGTGGTTATCTGGAAAGAAGACGTCGTCTGCGTTGCTGGCTGCAACCATCAGCCGTCGCCGATGGTCTGCGACGGTTCGGACGAGTGCAGAGCCGCCTGTGGAAAACTGTGCATTCACGCCGAGCGTCACGCACTGAATCTTGCCGGTGAGCGTGCCCTCGGTGCAGACCTCCTGCACGTCAAGGTTGCCGACGGAAAGCCAGTCGTCAGTGGGTCTCCCTCGTGCTGGCAATGCTCGCGCGACATTTTGGAGGCCGGTATCCGTACAGTGTGGCTCCTCCAGGCCGACGGTCTGGTGGCGTACACAGCAGTGGAGTTTCACCAGCTCAGTCTCAAGCACCACGGGCTACCCGTGATCACCGTGAAGGATGGCGAGTAGATGAAAGCCGAATGTTCATGCCACCGAACAGGCCGGGTGGCTTGTCCGATGCACCTCGGACCCCGACCTATCGTCCGATGTACATGTCACCAGACGGGGGACAAGCGCTGTCTCCAACACTTGGCGGGCCGCGAGGCAGGCCGAGGAACGGAGGTAGGGAACATAGAGTGGTCGGCACTGATCGGTCAGCGTGCGATGGCAGCAAAGCTTATCCCTTCGCTACGTTGGCGCCGGCACGGGATCGGAGTCATCCAGGCATACATTCGAGAGGGAGGAGGAGACGAGGTCCGCATCCACGTCTGGCACCCTGACCTAGTGCGCCCCGGCATCGCCGACCATGGGGACATCCACGACCATCGGTTCGATCTGCACAGTGTGGTGCTCCACGGAACACTCCAACACGAGGAGTTTCACACCGAACCGGACCCAGACGGCCCATGGCGCGTGCACCAAATCACCCACGCGCGGCAAAACCCGACGGGGGAATTCAGAGATAATGTCCACCATGTTGTGCCCGGTCCGCTCTCACCAACCGCAGTGCGCGTGACAGCTGTGTCGGCCACCTACGAGTTCGGCCCCGCAGATTGGTACGCGTTCCGCCGCGGCCACTTCCACCGGTCGCGCGCCTCCGAACTGGTCGTCACAGTGGCGACAAAAACGGACCAGGTTGATGCGGGCGCGAGGGTATTATCCCGACACGGGTCAGCGCCGGTGAACGCATTCGACCCAGCCGACAATGGGGACATCGAGCTCGCTAAGACGACCCTACGTATTCTCGGCGATGCGGTGGAGAAACTCAGTGAGTGAGGTAACAATGAGCAAACCAGACATCGGAAGTCTCGTCGTCACTGCGGACCCAGAAACCATAGCAACGCTCGACAGTCGGCATCGGTTGATATGGGAAGCGACGCGCAGAATGAGAAAGACTGAGGGCATCTGGCTCATTACCCCAGTCGTGCACGTCGCTACCGATAATATCAGACGGTTGCTACTGCGGGAGATGAGAGCCCTGGTCACTGGGGGAAGTCGATGGACGTGAACAAAAAGCCAGGAACAACAAACGATGCAACACACGCCGAGGCTTGGCCCGTTGGGGTGTTCCCCACTCACGCCGCCTCCGGGTGGTACCAGTGGCGTACGGTCGTAGAGCACGGCCATCTTGAACAGGTGAGCGAAAGACTATGTCGGGAGATCGCCTGGAGAGACTCGCCCACCGGCAAGCTTGGCATGCGCGTCGCAGCGCTAGAAGCGGAATGCGCTCGGCAGGCCAAGGGGCTGGCCGGATGCCTCGACCATATTGGCGTACCCGTCGAGGATCGTCACGACTTTGTCGCTCGTGCAGTTGAGGATTTCGACGCGAGGGAGGCTCGTCTGCTCGACGACGACGACGACGATGACGGCGATGGTGACAAGAACATCCTGTCACTGACTGAGGCGCTCGACGAAGACGAAGAGGCCGCCCGCAATAGGATCGTGGAGATCCTAGAAGACGTGGTCGCACAGGCTCGACGTGGTGAAATCCATGAATTCTGCGTCGTAATAAATCGCCCCGGTCAAAGGACAGCATCCCGCAGCTACATCCGGAACGAGGCGACGCTGGCGTTTGCGCATCAGTTCCAAGCCCATCTTTTGATGAACAAAATTATTGCTCGCACGCGCATGGAAGAGGACGACACCGATGCTTAGCACCGCAATCCCTGACGACGGCTGGCCGCCACACACGCTGCTCGAACCCGAGATCCACCCCACACGCATACTGTTTCGCGGGGAGTGCAGATTCGAGACGCGGGAACACGGTGCAGCTCGGCGGAGTTTCTTAGAGCGGGGTCGCCAAGCACTCTGGATGATATGGTTCACAACCCGCGAGTACGAGCTTGAGGTGCGCATTTCCGAGTTGGCACGCGAGAACGAGCGACTTGAAGCCCGGACGTTTGATGATCTCATGGCGCAGCAACGCGTCAGCGCGAGCCCGGTGGAGACCGAACTTCTCCGAGCGCAGTTCAAGATCTCCCAGGCGATGGACGTCGCCATGAAGTACGGGGGCATCGACGAGGCGCACCACAAAGCCTGGGTGATAGACCAAGTGCTCCGCTACCTCCTGGGAGACGAGTACGAAGAGGCGATCGCGTTATCGTGCGATGGCGATGAAGGCCCGAACACACACACACACGACGTTGGCATCCCGCCATGAACCCCGAAGGACGATGATGAGCACAACACACGAGTACCCTCTCTGGTGCGTAGATAACGGCGAGCCCACAGACGAGGCCCGGTACAAGGGGCCGTATTTGGAGCGCGCGCAAGCAAACAAACGTACCGAAGATATGAGGGGAGCGCACCTCGTTCGCCGGTGTCGGGTGCCAGAGTTGCCAAAAAATCTACTGCAGTCCGCATTTGAAACTGTCGTCGAGGGCGTTCAGGAGAAGATAGCGGAAGGCGAGGTTCCGCAGAACGCATGGGGAGACTGGGGCGACGATCTCCTTGACGTGCGGCCGGGGGGAGAAGAAGCGTTCATCGCATGGGCGAGACGTTACCTCGAGCCGAAGGTCTACATCTGCGAGGGCGACGAACTCGACGACGAGGATAGAGACGCCGCCGTTGATGCACATCTCACGGTCGGAGCTAGAAACGGCAGGGGACCAAACTCACACCCCGTAGAGACGAGCGACTGAATATGATAACGAGAAAACTTCAGATATACCCAACTGGTGAGACGGTTGAGGGCTGCGACGTATACGCGGTCACGATGGAAGTCGTGGCCAGCGGTGCCGAGCGTAAGCTGTTCGAGGCCGAAGCACGGGGCGAGATGGTTGTTGTCCCCGGGTTTTCGTTCACAATACCTGGCGGCCTACAACCCGGAAAGTCGAGCGACTGAATATGGGCTGGAAATATCACTCAAGTCTCACCCCTGCGCAGCGAGCCATGCTGCGCAAGATCGAGGTTGACCCCTCGTACACACCACAAAGCTCGCGCACCAAGAGTCGGCTCGCTCGACTTGTCGCGCTGGGCTACGTGACCATCGGCAAACGCGGACGCAAAAAGGTGGACCTATGAAACTGGATCTGGATGGTAAGGTAGTTCTCTCCGATACACTGTCGCGCTGGACTTTCTACACTCCCGCGGGAGAGATGCTTGAAGCCCAGGTCGTTGTAAAAACTCTATCGAACGGCCGCCAGCTATTCCTCGAGCTTATAGACGCCGCCAACAAGCGGGTGAAGGTGCCCCTCTATTCCACTGCGGATCCCATGATAGAGGCGGTGAACCGGGCCCTCGCGGCGATGCAAGAACAGCGGGCACCGGCGCCCTCAAGACTCGCTCGAGGGCCAACGAAGGGGCGGAGCCGGCTCGGCGGCGGCGGCTCGTAACAGAGCGGGGCTCCCAAGGCGTAGAAAGCGCAGCCCCGGGTCCATGATGTCCCCGCCGGATCGGGGCCCTATCCCCCAGCATGGACGAGTGCTTGGGCCTGCGCCGGTTCAAGACACCCAGGGCTGCGCCCCGGGGATGGTATCCTAAACAGCGCACTCCGTTTCGCGCAGACGGGCTCAGAGCAATGAACAACGGGTTACTCCTCCTCGGTATCGGCGTCGGTGTGGTCGTTCTGGCGATGCCTAAAAAGAGCAAGGCCGCAAAGCCCCCCGAGACGGAGGGCGACGGCACGGACGAGGAGGTCATCGAACCCGACCCGCCCCCGGACGACGACGCGTGGATCCAGCCCGGCCAGGGCAACCCAGTATTTGCGCTCGCCGCTGGCCCCGCCAAGAACCCGGAGATCGCTGCGCTCCTGACCGAACTCGGGGCCTTTCTTGAAGGGAGGGGCGTCGACATGGCGCTCACGTCACCGGAGGAACTCACGCGAATGAATACGGGCGCACACGCGATCCCTCCCCGCGCGCTGTGGCCCAACATCGTCCCGACCCTCATCCTGTGGCAGGAGAGAGTGCGCCGTCCCCTGGGCTTTCCTATGAAGCTGGGAGGGTACCGGCCCGTCGACTACAACAAGGCCGTGGGCGGGGCACCTCGCAGCCAACACCAGTGGTTCGCCGCGCTGGATATCCGCCCCGTCTCGTCCCACAACTCGGTGGCCAACCGGCGCGCGCTCGGCCTCACGGGCGCACGCATTTACCTTGACAGTCCCGCCGCTCTCAAGGTGGGGTTCGGAGCCTACGGCGCCCCAACGCCCGGCAACATTCACCTCGACACCCGCTTTAGCCACCGCACCTGGCGTGAAGCCGAGCACTACCTCGACCTAGTGGCAGAATCCTAGACCCATGGCCATTCTTCTCACAGACCGCGCCCCGGGGCCGTACATCATTCCAAAGAACGACGTGCGGGACGCGGACCAAGCCGCGTGCAATGCCACCCAGCTGGCGATAATGAAGTTCCTGGATCTTGGGACGGAAATCGGCGCGCCCGATTTCATGTACACGTACGAGTTTGTTTCGCCCATCGTGCGTGCGTGGTCTGCAGCCGTGAAGGCGGTCGCGCTTGAAGCCGTCACGATGATGCTCAAGCACGATATCGAGGCGGACGACCCGGTGCTGGCGGAACTCGAAAAGCTTCGCGAGCTGTCGAGCTTCTACCTCCAGGTTCTCGACGAAGTGGCCGATGGTTCACTCGAGGACCAACGGGACCAAATCTATCGGTTCATTCTTCGGCCGTTGTTCTTCGGTCTCCACTACAAATCCTATTTCGACGACGAGAGCGGCGAGTGGGCCGGGCCGTCTCTGTACTGCGCGCCGCAAAGAATCGCTACCGGACTCGGCGTTGCGGTCAACGTGTTCCGCGTGATCGTTGATTCGGGGATCAACACCCTCGAACTCATTTGGTGGATGCAGGGCGGCGCCTACTGGGACAAACTGATACACAAGGCTGCTGTGAGCGTGGAAGAGGTGTCGGGAGGCTTGGCCATTTGGTACGACGATCAAATGGCCCCCGCCATGGAAGATGCACGCAAAGTCGCGGAGGCTTCTCTCGAGATGGCGAAAGCCGCGGCCAAAGCCGCGGTCGGTCTCATCAAGAGCCCCATCCCGCTCATGCTTGTCGCGGCCGCCGTTGGCGGTTTCCTATACCTCTCCAAGGGAAAATAGCCCGATGCCCGAGCCCGTATTCGTTCCACTGAATCTCCCCCCGCACCCGACGTCGGACACGGTGGCCCAATGCAACACCACCAAAGATGCTGCGATCACTGCCCTCGAGCGAACCGGGATCGACCCCGATACAAAACTCGACAAGGACGCGAACCCGAACCGGGTACTGTCGCGGTATCTCCTGCCCTACATCACAAACGTGGGAGAACTCGCGCTCGAGCTCAACCAACGGGTCCGCGCTGCGATAGACAGCCTGGGTATACGCCCAGACACATTCGGGCTCGGCGCTACCGCAGACCAGATCCGCCAGTTGAAACTCGACACCGACGTGTACCGGTTGCTGACCATGGGGGTTCAAGATCACCCCGACGCCGAACAGCGGAAGTTTCTGGCAGAGATGGTCTATGCTCCGATGCTCCGCGGCGGTGGGTTTGCGGTTGCGGGTGACAACACGTCCCCGTGGATCGACATGGTGTCCGTCTACTGCCGCCCCATCATGTACGGCGCGGCAATCGAGCGTGCGGACCAGGACATCAAACTGGCGCAGACAGGCGGCCGAACCAAGCCGGGGTTCGGACACTACTTGTTTGGCGCCCTGGCCATTGGCGGCGTCGGATACATGATTCTGCGAAAACGATAGGACTTCCCCCATGCCAATCTTCGTGTACCTGTGTGCCAGCTGCGAGCACAAAAGCGATCACCTGAGCCTATCGAAGGCTGACGTGCTCAAGAACTGCCCCGTTTGCAATAGCGAGCGGGTGAGCAAAACCCTCACCACGGCGGCCGTTCAACTCAAGGGCGGCGGGTGGGCGAAGGACGGCTACGGCTCAGTCGCCCACGAACCCGATCGCGGTGGCAAAGAGAAGAGGCTTCGGAGCGAAGTCCAAGAACGCGCATACGACCAGCAAGCCGCGAACGACCGGAAGGCGGCGGAGCACGGTCTCGTTCGCTCCGCTGGACCGCTCCAAAAAGTGAACTTCTACCCAGAGCGCCCGATCGAATGACCAGCAAGACGCAGACGATCCGGCTCCTCGATGTTTTCGTTATCGGGCCCGTTATGGTCTGGGGCGGCATGAAGCTCCAGCGCCGACACCCGCTCGGCGGCGGAGCCCTTGCGCTGTTTGGCGTCTCCACGGTCCTCTACAACTGGGCCAACTACGCCACTGTCGAGAGCGAACGCAAGCGTCTGGACAACGGGTAAACGCGGCGGTAGGATATATTCATATGACTTCGCTCATGCCCCGTCTCCCCCCCAGCTTCACGCTACACAGCAAGCCGGTGGGAGCGGAGTACGACGTTGTATTCGCGACGCCCACGGAAGAAAGAACACTGGGTCGCTTCTCACCATCGGACCTCAACGCCTCTATTTTGCTGCAGCTGTTTCCCGACTGGAAGCCGAGCGGGATGGTGAAGCTGGGCCTGGCCATGCTGAGGATACCCCCGCAGTTCAGCATGACCGCCCGCCCCGCCGGCGCCAAGATCCTGTTCAGCCTGCAACTCGACGTCCCGGGGGGTCCTCCCCGCACGTGGAACAAAACCGTTGCAATTGAAGACTGGACGCTGGCCCAAATGAGGGACGTGGCGTCGTTCCTCAACACCACCCCGAGCAGCCCGCAGCCGCAGGCGTAGCGGCCACCACGGAGCGTGCTATTGTGCGACCCAGGCCGGAAGCGGGCTGGTGATGCGAGCGTCAGTGCACTGGCAAACGCTATTACACACCGGCAGCGCCCGGCCGCTTACGTAGGATAGTTGGGCACGGTGGCGAGGCACGCGCGCCGCGCCCATGGTAGAAAATAGGGACCATGGATGGCCTTCCCCGTCGATTCTCCACGATTGCTACCGCGGCGAGCGCTGCGTCGCTCAACCTCGGGGCTGGGGGGCAGGTCTGCCCGCCGGACTCCGCAGCAGTCCAGCAGCACCCCGTCAAGCAGGTCGCTCATCAGATATTCGGACTGTGGCAGTCCGGCTCGGTGCCCTTCGTACTGCAGACGACGCCACCGCTGACGCAGGAGATGGCAATGGTGGACGCCGCGTCGCCGTGTCCAACGTGGTGGACCATCGACCTCTGGGCGCGTGAGATAACCCGCCGGATCCTTCCCAACGGCGACGACTCGCTTCCGGCCCTGCCGCTATCCACGATCATGGCCAACGGCCTCAGGTTCAGCCGGCTAAAAGCACGAATCCATTTCGAGAATGTGCTGCAGAACTCGATCGACGTAGATATCGGAACCGGTATCTGCCTCTCGCTACTCGCTAACTCCGTGCGCGTCAGTCTGCTGCTCCCCGAAAGTTTTCGCTTGGGCACACAAGTCGGCCAGAACCTTGGCCCGGGAAACCTCGTGGATTCAATGGCGGCCGCGAGTATCTACCAAAGCGAGTCTCCTATTGGCGAGAAATCGGCCACGTTCACGCAGTACGTCACGCGAGTGGGGACCGTCGTACGCACCGACGATATCCTTGTGCCTCCTGGCGCTAAGTTTGTCACGATCTACGAGTCACCGGCGGCCGGCAACCACAATCTGCTGTGGATCCAGCACGGGGCCACGTCCACCGTTCCCTGTGGTGAGATCGTTTTCCCCGCGTCACAACTCGTCGAGAAGATCGCCGTCCCCCAGAACGCAGACACGCTCCGTATCCCCAGCGCCGCCGAGAATGAAGACCGGGGCTGGAACATCATCTGGCACTTGCGTTTCTAAGGCTGCGAACCCACCACGAGCGGTCGGTTGCCCTCGGCGTGCCGGCGCACAACTTCACGCCACTGCGCCAGGCTAAATCCGGCCGGGATGTTGTGTCGGCGCATATGGGTGCAGGCCGGGCACGTATCAATTTGGACGACCTTGCAGCCTCCCGTTACGTTGACATGGGCGGTAAAGACTTCGCCGTGTTCGTCACACATAGGGGCGCTACAGCAGCACTCCGTCATGCACGTCCCATCGGGCACGTCCTTGAGCATCGAACGGGTTGGGGTATCACACCAACGCGTTGCCGTCGCGTCGCACCACAGGCAGATTTCGGGCGGCTCTTGACTCATTGGCCTCCGTCCGTTGCCGACTCCAATAGCGTGAACGTGCGCCACATCAGCTCTACTATTTTGTTCATTCTCTCGTTGGATAGGTCGCGCATTTTTTGGAAGCGGCGTCGGGCAGTTGTCCCGCGCCTCCTAACACCGACGTAGGGCCCCCACGGGCGCGGGGACAAATACCTGTCACGCCATTTCAGTCGCTTCACGTCCCGATCGAGCTCAGCCACCGCGCTCCCGATGTTGCGAAGCATGGGAAGATACTCGTCGTCCTGGACGACGACCCGCATCGTGTACTCGCCTTCGCTTTCACGCTGGAGCTGGACGACACCCAACACGACGCGCCCGATCGACCCAGGTAGGGACGCGAGGACGTCGTCTACGCCTGCGAGCACCATGAACTCGGGCCTATCGAGGAGCATGACGAGCCGCCGGTGGGAAGACCCCGCCAGCAGACTCGCCATGCTGTTAGTTACCCGCTTTGGAGGAGGCGTCACCGCTTCCACCTTGGGACTCCGCAACGGGGGATTGAACTCGCGCTTCCGCTGCCTTATCCCTTGCTGCCCTCTTATTCGCACGACGCCTGCTCGCTTTGGTCTGCGCTTCTAGGGGCGCCGGTGCTGGCTCCGGATTTGGGGGCTCCGCTGCGGACACACAGGCTTCCAGCGGAGCGGATGACATCTGCACGTGCGCCTCCGTCTCACCAGCTGCTACAGTGTGCGGGCGCTGGGGCGCGGGCTCAAGTCCTTCGGGGCCGCTGGGTTGTGCGACGGCATCTTGGGGCTCACCCCCCTCACGGGCCCCGGCGTTTTCATCGGCCGGCGTAGCGACGTCTGGCGGTGGCTCGAGCGGCTCCGCGGGAGCGTTGTCCTCAATCAACTTCGCCACCGCGGCATATATCTCCTCCGCGGCCGATGGCAACGGGCGCTGATCCCAGTCAAAGGACACCGCTGCCATCTTGCAGGTCGCCAGCACCACGTCGTCCGGGTCGCGGGCGCGCGCGCTCATGCAAATATGCCTCCCGCGGGTCTTCCACCACTCCTCTCCGATGCTTCCGCTTAGCCCGTCGGGCGCGATCGTCAGCCGGGTGCGGGCCATGAAACTCGAGACGCGAGTTTCTCCATTCTTCGGTGTCTCTTGCGGGGGGGCCGCCTGACCGTCCGCGCGAGACTTTTTTCTTCCTTTGAAGCGTCGCGGCTTTCCGCGACTGATTGGGCTCCGGCGACCGCCTTTTCCTACGATAAGGCTGAGAATTGCGGACACTGCCGCGACTCCTAGTAGTGCCATGGCCTACGGTTGTATACTGGTCGAGATGGCAAAGCTACCCATGCTACCCCTGCTCGCGGGCGCGGCTGCTCTTGCGGCGATGGCCATGCTCGCACCCAAGCGGCCCAAGCCTGGTGATCCCGTTGACGACCCGGACGGCGATCCCGAAGGCGACCCGGACGACACCCCGCCCCAGGGCGAAACCGGAGAGCGCTGCACCACTGGGGTCGCAGGGCAGTGGGCCGCCGTCAACGCCGACGGAAACTGTGTCGTTTTCTACGACAACGCCGTCCACGGCGCGCTTTTGCGTCAGACCATCCGCGCCGTCCAGAAGGAGCTTGGTCCAAGCGTCGAGGAGATCTGCTCGGGGCCGCGCTCGGTGCTCATGTTCCCGGGAACCGGGATGGAGGAGTGGAGGGTCAACCCCGGCATCGCCAAGATCGCCAGAGAGGCGCTCCATCGCTTCTACCGCCTTCCGGAGGGCGTCTGGCCACCCACGCCGCGGGGAGACCCCAACGAGAGCCCGTATTGGGTCCACTCGACCTGGGGGATCGCCGTCAATGTCGCCGGCCTCGAACTCTGCGGGTGGACCACCGAGAGCTGATTGAATATATTTACGGGGTCACGAGTCGGAGGACACATGCTCACCAAGATTCTCGTCGCAGCCACCATGTGGCTATCTGGCTGCTCCCAGCCGCCCTTTGAACCCGGGGACACGACCCTTGGCGACCACACTGGAACCGACGTTTCTGACGAAACGATGACGATGGTGCCCGATGATGACGATGATGACGATGATGACGATGATGACGATGATGACGTGGGCGACGGCGACGGCGATGGCGATGGCGATGGCGATGGCGATGGCGATGGCGATGGCGATGGCGATGGCGACGGCGACGGCGACGGCGATGGCGATGGGGATGGCGATGGAGATGGCGACGGGACCACCACCGGGGAGGATTACGAGCTTTTCGTTCTATCGTCCACCTTCCAGGGGGCGGGCACGTCCCCGTATGTCTACGAGATCTATCTCGACACCGAAACGACCGAGCCGGTGTTCGTATCCGAGGAACAGGATCCGATCAACTCGGAATGGCAGCGCACCCCGATAGCGTTTCGGAGCGATCAGTCACTACGGCTCCGCTTTCTCGCGCTTGGGGGCGGCCTGCCCGACGGCCTCCTCGCCCAAATCTGCTGGGGCGACGATGACAACTGCGGCGCGGTCCCGCCGGAAGTTCTTGGAGAGCAGTTCGTAGAGGAAACCGCTTTGAAGTCGGACGGCTATGTCCTCACCGTGAACCTAGAATTTCGACGGGTGGCACGATGACCGAGCGTAGGCCCATAACCATCATCATCGACGCGGAAAAGCGACACGCGAGCGACCCGGGTACCTTTGAAATCCCAGACCGCGACGACAGAATGTCGCTGTCCGTCGGTGATTTCGCCAAGATCATGTTTCAGAACCCTGCGGATCAGACCGAACGGATGTGGGTTGAGATACAAGGGCTGGGCGGAGTGGGTAAGTACCGAGGCCGACTGGACAACGAGCCGGTGCTCGAGCATCCCGCGCTGCGCTTCGGTCAAACCGTCGTGTTTGGGGCACGGGATGTGATCGATATCCGACGGGCGCCTGGGCCGATGGTACACTGACGGTCGTGGGAATCTCGTTCAAGGTATCTGGCGACTCGATCACAGTCGCTATGGATGGACGAACAATCCATCAAGTCCCATACGCGGAGTGGGAGGCGCTAGGACGTTTTTTCACGGACAACTACCACTCGCGTCGCCGAGGGACGGTGGCGCAGCTGCGACGGCGCCTCAGACTCGACAGGTGGATTCTCGACCAGCAAGGAGCGGAGTACCGGACAGGCACTCACGAGGGGCAGCTGGATCACATTGTCCGGGCGCGACTCCGCCGAATGACACCGCGACGAAGTTGGGACTGTGGCATTTGCGGTGCTGCACTACTCGCTGATTTGCCGCTGTGGTGCGGTCACGATTTCAGGGATGAGCGCGGCGTGGACCCCCTGACCGGACGAGAAAAAAGGCTGGCTCGGTTTTGCGATGCGTGCGTCGCGGCTGCTCGTGAGAGCGACGACGTTCCTCTGTGGCAGGTTGTCCCCGTGCGAGTGCGCTAGTGGGTCGGGGCCCTTCCGCTCTCGCCGTGTGGCATCATGGGGCATGTCCGATGAACCCACCACGCCAAAGCCGTTCTATCTCTCCACGACAATGTGGGGCGGGCTGCTCTCGTTCGTTGCCGCCTCCCTCGTCGCGGCAAAAGTCGTGTCGGCGGACGTCGCCGCCAGCCTCGTGTCGCAGCTCCCCGAGCTCATCGTCGGGTTTATCGGCGCCGGGCTAACGTGGTACGGCCGAGCAAAACCGGGCATTCGGCCACTCCGGTAGAAGCCGGATTACCTCTTTCTTGAGCCGAAAAGAGGTAGTCGGCCTCGGCTAACGGCGGAGCAGAAGGGCTGCTGCTGCTGCGAGCGCGCCCAGAGCCAGCACTCCGCCTCCGGAGGACTTGCCACCGCCAGCGAGCCCGAGGAGCCCCTCGCCTTGCATGTCAACGGCGTCCGGGGGAACCGGTGGTGTTGGATCACCGAGCACGGTCTCATCAACGGCGCCGGTACGGCGCCCCTGGCCCTGGTCGGGCGGCTTCGACATGTTAAAAAAGCGGGCGACGGGCACTCCCATATCGAGGGTGTATTGCTGGATCAGGCTCCAGGTGTCGCTCCCGGGAATGACATCGCGCAAGTCTACGTTCTGCCACTCTCCGCTCTCGAACACGGCCTGTACGTTCCGCTCCCAGAGCTTATGTAGGCTGCTCCCTCGACGCAACGCCCGGAAGCGTGGTGAGCCTAGCTCGTTATTGCCGTCGTCGAGGTACATGCACTTGAGCGAACTAATCATCGCGGCTTGTCGCTCGCGAAGGTTCGTGAGGGAGCGAGCGGGACCAATGCTATCCCAGTCGATGTTGTCCAGCGTGTGTGGCTTGCCGGTGTCGATCCGCCTCCAATCGAACACAGCATCGAAGTAGCTCACGTATGAACTGTAGTGCCCGCCCCCTGGAATGCTGCGCCACTTCCCTTTGTCCTTGCCTCTGCTGCAGCCGACTACGCCCCACGTGCATGGATCGGTGCACTTATACTGCGTCGAATCGACTATGTCGGAGTCATTGAGGTCACCCGCGATCATAGACCAGCCACGCTTCAACTTGTCGTCAGCGAACTCCATCGCAGATTGGACGTAGTCCACCCACGCGCGCGATACTCGTTCGCTGTCGACCGCGAAAGTGATTCCACCTTCGCCCTGCAACACCTGGCTCCACAGCGCTGTCGCAATGCCCTGCGTTACGGGAAAGTAGTCGCCGACGTCCCGCACGATGCCTCCACCGCGCGTGTCTAGTTCCATGGCGCCGTGAAGGTTCATGCTTCCGGGCATAAACCCGAGTCCGAGATTCTTTCCAGTCGTAATGAGATAGCTGTCGATGCACGGAGAGCTATTGTCCACACGTTGCCTAGACGCTCGAAAGTCGCTGGGCGACGTCGCGGCAAACTGCGGGAGCATCATCCACTCAAGGTCGTGCCCGCTGATTTTGTGCTGTAGCAGGCGACCGAGCACTTCGTCGGCACCCGTGGCAAGAAAGGCGGTGGGTATTGCGGCCTTCCGCGCCAGCTCGTTGAGCGCGGACTGATTTCGGTTGTCCTGGGCTTTGCGGACGGATCGGACGATGTTGACGATGGCTTTTGCGATGGCGAATATCAGCTTGATAATCCAGCCGACAACGGGGATCCAGCCGACCGCATTCACACCAATCTCGAACGCGTCGAATGCCGACCCCAACGCTTTCACGAGATCGCCAATGAGCGGATTGAAAATCTTCTTTATCGAGGGCCGCGCTGTCTGGAAGTAGCCCACGGTAGTGGAAACCTGCACCATGACATTGCGCAAGCCCTTGAACACGGACGAGCGTCCCGAGAACTCGATGATGTTCCGGCCTCCGGAGACGGCATCGGCTCCGAGGTCCGTGCCAAGAAAACTGTCGTAGCCCGTGAGCGTGAAAAACTTGCGCGTATCGAGATCGGGGAGTGTGACCCCCCACGCGTCAATATCGGACGCCTGCAAGCCCCAACCGTTGAAGATGCCACTAACGTCCGCTGTATATTCGCTGGGGTAGATCATCGCCTCTACCGCGAGGGTACGACTCGGGTCGTTATTCGACCGCGGCCTTTGGGCTTCACCGCGTCGTCACCAGGGGGTAGCGTCTGTGGAACGACGGGCCGCTGCTTCTTGGATAGAGCAAAGCTTCCGACGGCTGCGACGGCGAGCAGTGCGTACAGATGTGTCCTGTCCATCTTATCGTCCTCTCAACAGTAGGAAACCGGCCACGGCTACCACGGCGAGCATTCCGAGACGTGCCGGTTTGCGCGCCGGGACGTCTTCCGGGAGCATGTCGGGAATATCGTCGGGAACATCGTCCGGGATATCGTCGGGGTCACCTTCATCGTCGTCGTCATCGCCACCATCGGGATCGAGGGGGAGCGGGGTGACCTGCCCCGGCTCGAGCGGGACGGGCACAAGCACGTCCGGTACCACGGGGACCGGAACGACCTGGTGGTCGGGAACAACCTCGCCGGGTGTTGGGACGGGAACGGGGTTCACCTCAAGTGGTGGGTCGCCAGCGGGGATCTCCAACTCCTCGACTTTGGCCTTGTTTATGGCGAACGCTTCTGCTTCCGCCATCCCCACCATCGCGCACCAAAGGTAGCTCATCCCCCGGTCCCATTTCTGGCGGATCTCTGTGCGGGCCCTGTATCTCACCGCGTCCCAAATGCCCTCATCCGGGTGTACCCACGCCCGCCACTTCCCCTCCCACTCGTCCAGCGGTATCGGCATCATGCGATCGGGGTTATCGACCCACCGATACTTGATAACGAACTGGTGCTTCTTGTAGATGTCCCTTATGGCCTCGAATGCCACGCGCGCTTTCTGGGCGTAGAGGAGGACCCTCTTTTTGAACGGCTTTTCCAGATCGAGAGCTACCTCCTCGAGCGCCACTGCGTCGCCGAGCATGTGGTCGAGAAAGAACAGCTCGGTACGTGAACTCCACCCGAGCAGCCCACGCGGGCTTGCAGTGAACGATTGCTCGAGAGCCGCAAACAAGTCCCAAACGTCAGAGGACGAGCGCACCGACGTCGGGGGGTAAACCGGCGCTAGCAACTCGATGCGGACCTCGTCCATGCCATGGTAGGGCGCCGTAATATACACCGGCGACTTACGCATGTATGGCTGAACGCGGTCACCACAGACCGCGTTGCCGACCTCGACCTCTGGGTATTTTTCACGTTTGCGGGCCATCGGGTACTCCTACTGCTGGGCGGCCCGGACGATCTGCGCGGCTGTCATTCCCCGGGACGAGGACCCGCGTGTCTTGCATGCGTTGAGACGCCTTCCGGCACGCGAGGTGTGCTTCTCGACCAGATTTCGCCCGGCGGTCGAGCACTTCTTTTTCTTCTTAGCTTTGCAGCGCGCCAGCGTTTTGCCGGACCTCGACGTTCCGCCCTTGGCCAAACGGGAAGCCGCGCGGGCGCACTCGCCCTTCTTGCCCTTGCGCTGGCCGACCTTCTTCTTGGCCTTCTTCTTGGCGACCTTCTTCTTCGCCACGCGTTTTGGGGCCTTCTTCTTCGCCTTCTTCTTGGCGGCCTTCTTCTTGGTGGCCTTCTTCTTGGTGGCCTTCTTCTTGGCGGCCTTCTTCTTCTTGGCGAGCCAGGAAAACGATGTTTGCTTGGGGTTCATAGTGGGGACTCGCATGACAGATATTCCTTAGGATTGACAAAAGCAACACCGCGGCACAGGCCACAAACGGCGGAGTGAGGGCGGCAATGTAGAAGAGCATTGTGTAGGTGGAAGGTCCGAACGGGTTAGGGCAACCTTTGTACGTGGTGGTCATGCCACCTCGCAAAATGCTGGTGGTGGGCGGTGGCCTCGTCGGGAGAGAGCACGCCGTCCTCGAGCATGGCGCCGATAACCTGCTCGTACATCTCCGCGTAGAAGTCCAACTGTCCGGGGTTACGAGGGAACACACCCCTAACGCATTGAGGGTCGATGCGGCGCATGACCGACTTGGCGATGCGGGCCGGGTCGGTGTCGCCCGCGAGGCGAGCATCCGCATAGGTGCGCTGGAACGTCATTCTGGCCCGGTCGGGGTCGGTGACGGTGTAAACGTCGCAACGCCGCGACACCTCCACCCCCGTGGAAGCGACAATCGAGCGTCGCACTTTCGCCCTGGTACTGCGCCTCGACGACGAGGCCGCGTATACCCCCAGGGCGAGACCGAGCCAGACAAGGATCATCGCGTAACGGCTCCTATGATCTGCCCGGCAGTCATCCGTGGCTGCGGATTACGTCTCGCCGGTTTTCTGACGACGCGCCGGGTCGCTTTCTTGGCCGTTGGACGCCTGACGGTCTTTCTCTTGGTAGCCGTGGTGCCCGACCGCTTGGCCCGGTTGTCCAGGTCAGTCGCTATTCGTACAACCATCGCGTTACTCGTTTTGGTCCGAGCCGAGCCACGGAGGGAAGCCGCGTGCGACTCGGATAGATGCATGCAGTCCTGAGTCAGCTTGCGCCTTTGGGTGTCGCTGACTCCCGCATCCCGCTCAAGAGTTTGGAGCGCACCGAGACAACTTCGGTAGCTGTATTTTTTCACACAGCCGGCGAGCATCCTATGCCGGAGCGTGGCTGACTTCGCCAAGAACGACGCACCAACGAGTCGACCATCCTTTACCCACGGACAGCTCGGGCGCTTCGTCGTTTGCTTTGCTCTTGCTGGGGTCTTGGCCTTCGTCCGTTTTTTGCGGCGAGTGCCCATGGGATTCTTCCGTGAACGCTTGTTCCCCGCTCGGTACGCCGCATCAGCGGCGCGGCCCCATTTGCGTTCGGCCGCGGCGATGGTCATGTCTTCGGGCTCGAGATCGAGTTCCCCAAATCCGCTGGTCATCCCTACTACCTCGTACACTTGGGCGCGCGCCAGCACATCCTTGCTGGCTGCGTGCTGGCGAAGTTCGCTTTCCGGCATGCCATACCAGTCCGCGGCCTGCTTCCAATCCACCCAGTCAAGCTCAGTAAGCACGTTGTCCCCGATGGGGAACGTATAGATGGTCACCCTCTCGTCATAGGGCCTGAAGTAGGTCAGGTGCGGCCCGTAGCCAGCGTCGTAGACGATTCCGCCTTGGTGCTCGATCGGGTTCATATCACCGATGGTACCAATGTACTTTTTCCGCGGGCCCGGGTTCAGGAGGGCGTGGCGCCTCGCAAGACTCAACCGCCGGGGCTTCTTTCGTGCGCCTGGGCGTCGCCCTCGAGACGAGCACGGGTTGCTCTTCGCCTCGAGATCGAGCTGCGCTTGAAACTCCTCCGCCATGTCCTTTGCTGCCAGCTCGCGCGTGGGCTTGTTGAACATATCCGACCACTTCCCCGCTGCGCGAGAATCCTTGTGGTAGTGCTTGGCCGCCGAGTCCATCCAGTACAGCCACAGCTGGGGCGCTCGCTTGGCGTCGTACGTGCCGCGCTTCACCTTCAGTCGTAGGTTCTTCTCTATCGACTCCCGCTGGTTGTAGAGCGCGCCTGTGTTCACTGCGTACAGGTGCAAATCATGGGCAGCGATCTTGTCGACCGTGCCGCGCGGGGGGTTCTTGGTGGCGGATTTTTTCACGTACTTCGCTCCGGCTTTTCGCATCGCCTCGATAGCGACGCGGATCGTGTCGGGGACCTCTTCAATGTAGAAGTCCTGCTGCCACAGAACCTTTACCCATGCACCGGCGTGCGATGGCGGGCGCGGGGTCGTCTTGGGCACGTACAAACGAGCGTGATAGTAGTCGCCCTTTCTCTTGCCGTGGACCCCAACGATATGGCCCTTTACGTCGCCAAACTCTTCGTCGTAAACAGACCCGTAGTCCACCAGTAGTTTACGACCGAGTTTTGGGCCTTTGCGTGATTTTGGGTTCACCGTGTATCCTGTCTTGGACAAGTAGTCTTTCGCCGCCGCCCGCAGGGCCTTTATGGCCGTCTGCTTCGCTTTGGGATCGTCCTTCACATTGAAATAGCGTTCCCACGGAAAGGTGACTTTGGGTCTTCCAGACGCACGGGGTTCTAAGTGCACGAGTCTGGCCATGTATCTGTCGCCTGTACTCGGGGTGTAATCCGTGCCGACCCAGCCCGATACATCAGGAGAGAATTCGTTTTCAAACACCGTGGCGTGCGGAGGCAGTCTCGGGGCGAGTTTTGCTCGCTCGCGTTTCGCTACCGCTGCCCTCGCGCGACTCTTCTTGAAACTCGAGGCCGCATCGGCTCCTGCCCGTTTGATGTCCTTCCACAAGGGATTCTTGCGCGTAGTGTTGTCGTCGACCCACTTGCCGTCGCGCCCAACCCAGTAGCCCAGCTTGCCCCCCTGGGCGTCACGGATGCTGACAAAGGCGGTGAGCTTGAATCCGACGGGCGTCGCAAAATCCTTTTGCGGACGTTTCTTGGCCATGAAAGCCTTCGCCGCGCGAAGGGCTGCAGCCTTACCCCTCACCAGTCGAAACTCCTTTCCGCTAGCGCGCTTTTTGTTCCAATCCTTCGCGCACGCGTCATCGGCCATCAGCAAGAATTCGCCCGCCTTGGGCATCGGATTGCCGACGGTCGCCCGCTTCTCCTGGGGGTTGAGGGCCATGGCGACGCAGGGCAGGCACGGGTTAGCCTTGCCCCGCCTCCCCTTGGGGTTGAAGGTAACTTCTACGTATGGAATTCTGGGCGCCTTCGCGTTCTTCCCAGCCGTTGTGATCGACACTGCTCCTGACTTCGTAGCCTTGAGCATTCCCTTGGCGATCAGAGATCGGATGAGCGGGTTTCCAGCCTCGTACGTGCCAAAACCCTGATTTTTGAACTCGTCCTTGCGAGCGGAGGATTTCAGCCCGGCGACCACCGCCAACGCCACCGCTTCATCCTTCGTCACGTCCGCCGGTGCGGGGAGAAGCGTGGCCATGTTGCTCGGGTGTATCCGGATCTTCGCAAACGCACCGCGTCCGCCCGACTCACCCATGATCACCGCGGCATTCGGCGGGATTTTCTGCTTCTTGGCATCGGCATCGACCTGCTTCTGTGTCCCAACCGAGGCGCCGCCCCATGAGCCACGATGAACTTGCGATTGCCCCGTGGCCAAATCCACCACCACGATAAAACCACGGTTGCCTTGATAGAGGGCGCGGCCCTCGGACGGGGCAAAGCTCTCCCCCGCCTCAACCCTCACGTCCTTTTTCATGTAGTCCACCGAGCGGAGGGCCTTCACAAGCGAAGCCGGCAGTTCCTTCATGTTTACGTGCTGCATGTTGTGCGCTCCGTTAGTGTGGCCATCAGTACACAATCCCTCGGTCGTTCACCGTCAGTCTACCCCCGCTGATGAGGATCCCGGTAGGTTTTGCGGCGTCCAGCGCCAGCCCGACACGCCCAGAGCTGGAAAAATGGTGCCGGTAGTCGTGTTCCGCACCCTTGCGACCATTCCACTTTTCGGAGCGGTACACGATATCGTAGGCCGAGCCGGCCGGCGCGACACTCGGCTGCGGGTAGTCAGGCACCGCTGTGCGGACGTCCGGCGCCTTCGCGTGGTGGTCCCACTCGTTGAACAGCGCGAGCGTCCTGCGGGCTCGTGGGGGCGCCTCCACTTTCCGGAACGCGCTGCTGGCGACCCAGTAACCGGGGAAAATGTAAAGCGCGCGAACGTCCTCCGCCCACAATAGCTGGGGAGCTCGCCCCGGCAGCTGGCGCCGGTCTTCCCCGCGAAAGTCCACGTCGGACTTGTAGGGCTCACGACCCCAACAATACTGGACGAGCCCGCCCGTCGGAGCGCGGTAGGACACGCGATACACACGACCCAATAGCGCAAACGCTTGGGGCCGAGGCATCCTCTGTCGGCGTGTCCTCGTCACGACGTCTCACGGTTGGAAGCGTCGCGTACTGTGACAGGGTTTCTGCCGCGCCCGAGCTCGAGCCGTAACCTCCTCGGTAGTACCGCGGTCCACCACCACGCGCGCGCACGCGTCCCGGTAGACCCACAAGGTGTTAGCAGTCGGACGAGGATCGAGGTACGCAGGGCCAAGTAGGTACCCCCCCGCGAATCCCCCTCTCACCCTAAGTGCGGGCCCGACCGGGCTCCAACACCTCATCATTTGCCGCCACCTGTGCCGCCCGTACACGGCCCACCGTCGTAGCAGGAGTCACAGCAAGACTCGTGGCCGGCGTAACCACGCCGCCGAGCCTTCGTGGCCCCCCGCGGACGGCGAGTCGCCTGGGGGCACCCCATCGTGTGCACCGCCCCAGCGATTGCCTGCTGGCGCTGTCGTAGGTAGGCCCCCGCAAACAGGTAGTAAGGCACATTGCGCGCCAGGAGGGCGGTGTTGTGCGTCGATCCGGCGTACGCCGTCGCCGGCCGTCGCTGGCGGACGCCAGCAAACAGATTGAACGGCACATTTCGGGCCAGGAGGGCGGATTCTCGAATGGACATTGGGACGCTCCTTCTCTTTTGACTGCTTGGGTGGGGTCTACTCGACGGGATAGGTGCCCTCACACGCGCTGCGGACACATGCCCGGTACTTCGGAGTACCGGCGCCGAAAAGAATAGCGCACGCGTCTTCACAGCCAACTGGAGGATTGACTGGAGGACAGGGTGCGATCGGAGGGCACGGCGCGATAGGACGGACCGGGGGGCACGCTGGACACTCGACCTGTGGCGGGCACGCTGGAGGGTCCGGACACGCGACCTGTGGCGGGCACGCCGGAGGGTCCGGGCACGGGATAATAGCCGGACACTGCAGCTCTGGGCACGAGATCTGAGGCGGGCACACGGTCTGAGGCGGACACTCGACCTGAGGCGGAGGCGGGTAGGTCGGGGTAGTGCCACACGGCAGGTTCGCGCAAGGCATGCCTGGGAGCAATCCTGCGTAGGCCCGCTGGCGTGAGTAGGCGTAGGCCCGGGGGCCGGAGGACTGGGAAATCGCGAACGATCGGGGTCGGAACATGACGGGTTTCTCCTCTTTCTTAGTGTAGCTGACCCTGCTGCGTCAGCGCCAGAAGTGCGTCCTCGCTGATCACGAGGGTGCGTGGAGCCGGTACGGTATCCATCGCTTGGGGAAGTGCTGTGAGGCCGCCCGGATTGAGCAGCGCGTCTCGCTGCGCATTCAGATCGTCGTCACCCGCGCGTTTTTTGGACGCTGCCTCGTACATTTTCATCGCCACGATCGTGCCAACTGTGCTCACGACACCGGTAAGAAAGATGGTCCCCCACGGGAACTTGCTCTTCTTTTTTACGGTCACGGTGGGGGCGCCTGGGTTGTCGATTTTCATGCGGGGCGGTCCTCTCAAAGTAAATCCAAGTAGTCAAAGAGCGCTACCGGATCGCGTGCAGGCAAGCGCGGCGGCCTCATTGTGGCGATGCTCGGGTTGGCGCCGAGCTCGGACAGGCGCCCTTTGAGCTTGCGCTCGGACTCCGCGATGGCTCCGCTGTTCCCCATCTTGCTCGGGTCGCCCCATCCCACACGCAAATTGGCAAAGGTGGGCACGGACTTCCACGACGACCAGGCCATCAAACGGCGCGCGAACTCGATGGCCATTACGACCGCGGATCCCGGGAAAAAAACGTACGACGGGTGCATGCACTGATACTTGGTCCCGTGGAACGCCGCTAGCGCATTCGCGGGAAGGAGCCCGAACCAGCCCCCCGACCCGAAGGTGTAGTCGTCTGCAGGGTGTCCGCAGTCCCGGTACCGATCGGCGTTGCGCTCGTAGGCGCGAATCGCTGCTCGGTGCTCGCGTTGTTGCGCAGCCACGGACGCGTGGAGGTTGGGCTCCGTCCAACTAGGGAACAGGAGAGGGTCTCCGCGCCCCGTGAGAGAATTGAATCGCGACTCGTTGAGGGCGACCGCCTCAAAGAACATCACCCAGGACGGCTCGAGCCCCGCGGCCTCAAGTAGGTACCGCAGCGACAGCTGGTCCGCGGTGAGAGGCTCCGGGCTAACAAGCGTGGCATCGTCGTCGCCCGACGTTCCATCGGGCTTAGGCCGCGCCGGGGGCTTCAATGCGCTTGCAGCCACAAGGCCCACCGCCGCTATCGCTATCAGCGACGGGCTTACTCCGGCCATCGTCGACTCCCACGGCGGAAGTCCGCTGTTCTGCCAAGTGATTTCACGCCATTGAGGAGCCCGGCACCCGTACGTGCGAGCACCTCCGCGACAAGATCCTCCTCTGGCTCCTCTTCCCGGTCGGGCTCTCGAACCACTTGAGTCTTGACCCTGGGCCCGTTCCGTACTCCTGGAATTTTCCGCCGCTTCATCCGAGAATCAACCGGTGCGTCGTCCTGTTTGACGAGGGCGCGAGTCGTCGTTGTGTCCGTCAAGGCGCGCAAAATCGTCCACGCCTCTTGTGGAGTTTTGGCCACGTGCTCATCGCCGTCCACATCGACAATGACCACGGCGCCGCCGGCCTGTCGTTTGACTTTGAGCTCGACCACGACCTTAGCCCTCTTCGGTGAGAACAACCTCGCCAGTCGCCTGCCAATGAGGCAGCGCTGCGTTGACCGCTTCCGCGACATGCTCCATGAGGAAAATGACCGTGGGCGCACCTGTCCAGTAGTTGTCGGTGCCAGGCACCTCCGTCTGCCAAGGCGATCCGTCGGGAGCGTAGGGTCCAGATGGCAAACCACCAACCGACTGCGGAATGTCCTCCTGTAGGATGGCCCAGGCGAGCACGCGAGGGTCGACTTGCGCGGGGTCCGAGATCAATAGAGCTGCGAGTTTCGGCTCGGCGGCGCCCCACCATTGCTCGGTCGGACCACCCCACGCATCGCCATCCCATACGATCCTGGGCGGACCCTGTTTTTTACGCTTGCCCCGCGAAAGCAGCCAAAAAGCAAGACCAGTGCCCGCGATAATCGTGATCGGTTCCATTTTAGAGTTCTCCCGTTGGTACAAGTTGGAGCCCGGTACAGCCCCAGGTGCCGGGTGGCACGTTGTGCGCACCGAGGCGGGCCACGATGGGCGGCGGCATCAGCATGTTACTGCCGTCGTCCCAGGTCGCGCCCTCCGTAGTGATCATCTCGCCGCCACTATCCCAGAGGGTCTGCAGGTTGATGCCCGGTAGCCACAGCAATTCGAGGGCCCTCTTGCCAGCGTCGACCGGTTTTCCGCTCCCGTCACCAGGCGTCGCCGAGTTGCCCAGTGATATGTTGCGCGAAGGCGGTAGGCCCGAGCGGATTCTCGCAAGGTTGTTCGGGTGGCTCGGCAACAGTCGGATGGCCCGGTTCATCGGCGAGTCAAAAGAACCGATCGCGTCGCCGTATCCGTAGGTGCCGTAGAGTGCATCGTTCCACGGCGAGCACAAAATCAACGTGTAGTAGTCGAGTCGGAGGTTGTCGGAGAAAGCGACGGATTGCGCGAAGGCTGTCGCCTCGTCATGTGTCGCACCGCCGAGTTCCTTTGCGGCCGTGTACGCACCCGATAGCAACGTGCTGTAGACGAGGGAATGGGACGAACCTGGATTTTGACCCAGGAAAATATCGCCAGACACCACCTGATAGAAGGTCGCCGGCATCGGCCACTCGGGATCGGGATTCAGCCACGGGGTAAGGTCGACGGGCGTGAGACCTTCGGGCGTACACACGCCGTCCTCGACGACACTCCCGTCTGGGCATGGCGGGTACGGTGGGAGTCCATGCTCTTTTTGGAAGATGATCAGCTGCGCCTGCAACATTTTCCAAGCGCACAACTGATACGTATCGGCACCCGGTACGACCGGCCACCGAAGCGGCTTACCCGTCTCCGGGTGCGTGGCCCACATGGCAGTCGCTACATGGGCGAGGATCGTATTGTCGTTGCGCATGCCCGCGTTGATGGCCGCGGATATGAACCCTTGGACATCGTCCGCGTCGAACTTGAATGGTCCGAGATCGCAGGTAGTTGGTTTGGTGCTCGCCTTCGCTTTTCCGCTGAGGAGGAGCGCCAAAATTCCAATGCCGGCAGCGATAACGATGGGTTTTTTGGAAGCCATGAGTGTTTTTACCTGGCAAGCTTTTTGGCGGGGTCAAACTTGGATGGGTGGGTCGGGGTGAAACCGCGCGACCCACAGTCGACTGAGCACGGCACGGTGTTCCCGTCGAGTAAATCCTTGGTGTAGTCTACAACATTCGTCGGCGTGCTGAGCACAACGTGATATTGGCCCGCAAGGGGCTCACCTTGGTGCTCCGTGTTGAGGATAAGCACGCGAGCTCGGACGCCACGTAGACGGAGCTGCGCGGCCATGTAGCTTGCGATGTCAATGCAGGTCGCGCGACGCGACTCGAGGATCTCCGCGGCTCCGCGGATGGACTGGCACGGGCCTTCAACACCTGGGCACGCCTCTGGCAACACGTACTCGACCCCCACATCTTCCAGACAGCACGGGGCGAACACGCCGGTCTCGAACGCCACGGCGTTGATCCAGACCATGTTTGCGCGGACTGTGGCTTCGGAAAACGCCTCGAGACAACGAATCGCGGTGTCGTCCGTCGTCGTGTCAAACACAACCCGAACTTCCCATGTCATCTCGTCAAGTTGCTCGTGCATGTTGATTCAGTCTCACCGGAAGAAAAAAACCCCAGGGCCCGCGTGGGTCACCTGGGGCTCTCCTACTCAGAACGCCTCGTCACTGACGGGGTCTAGCTGATCGCGTAGCCCCAGATGTTGAGGAACTCGTGGATCACCACGTTGTTCAAGTTCTGCAGCGTCCAGGTCATGTTCTGCTCGTTGGTCGAGGAGAACGGACCCGTGCGAATCGCCAGCGGGGTTGCCTGCTGGGCGTTGAAGGGATCGCTGATGATCCCCGAGCCGATGCCACCGAGACGACGCAGTGCGGACACGTTGCCGATAAGCAGTGAGATCAACAGCATCGGAACGCGCACCGCGTCGGCGACCGCCGTGTCGGCCTGCCGCTCGTACGCGGCCAGGTAGGCCGCCAGCGGTTGAAACTGACACGCGTCACCGGCGGTGACGGTGAGCACACCTTGACCACCGACGGCGATGCCAGCGGGGTTGCTGGCGAGGGTCGTCGAGCCCAGTACATCCACGCCACATGGCGCAGGAGAGACGTCGCAAGCGTTGTTCGCTAGCGGTGACGCCTGACTACAGCTGAGCGCGCCCGAAACAACGCCGCTGTTCCCCATGTATCCCTGATTTCCGCGGCCGGGTCGTGCCCAGGCCATTCCACGATTTGACATTTTGAAATCTCCAATGAAGGTGGTGTTGGTGCAGAGAAGACCCCGGGCACACCTGGCCCAAGACTCCGTTTGTGTTTTCTCTGCGCGTCTGCCACCTCGGTCCGGTCGCTCAACCCTCACGGGGTGCGACGTAGACTCTTCTCGGACGCTCGAACGAAAATCGCGGGGCGGCGCGCCGCCGCCCACGTTTGGCTATGGGGTCTCTTCGGCCTGAGCCGTTTTGAAACCCCTCTCTCCGGCGTAGTAGCCGAGCACGCCCGTTCCCATGTCGAGCGCTCCCTGGCCCATCATCTTTCCGGCGAACATGCTCCCGAGTGTGAGCACCAGGCCAGCCGCGAGGTCCGGCTCGATGACGCCGAAAAGCTTCCCGGCCTCCTGTTTCTCCTCCTCGTTCAGCGTGTCGTCCATCTCGATCGTCGCGCTTTGGTGGCCCATGTAGGCACCAGCGGCGCCGCCACCAATGCCGGCGAGTACCAGGCCCATTGTCGTCTCGGCGGCTTGCTTCGACGTTGCCTTGATACGCGCCACTCGAGACGTCAGACGATCATCCGCCTTTACAAGCTCGGTGTTGCTAGCGCCGGAAAGGTTCAGTTGAGCCATGTGCGAGTCTTTCTAACTTCGTGTCTGGTGTCTGGTGGAGATTGGTTGAGTGCTGCGCCCCTTAGGCTGCAGCCTTGGCGCGGGCGTAGAACGTATCCGCGAGGACGCTTCCGAGTGCGTAACCACCGACGCCCTTGGCCATGGCCAGGGCCGGTCCCGTGACTTTCGGGCCACCCGCACCGGTGACGGCCAGGAGGGCCAGCACGCCGGCGGCCAGGGCATCGGGAGGCGCGAAACCGTAGATCTTCATGGCTGCGTCCCTCTCCTCTTCCGTCGTCAGCGTGGCATCTTCGGCGATTGTCTTGTGCCGTTGGCCAACGAGAAAGCCCACGCCGAACGCGGAACCGCCGGACAGCATGACGCTAAACGCGGCCGCGGTGGCCTCTTTCCCGGCGCTTGCGTTCTTTTTGAGGAAGCTTCCGGCGCGGCGGATGCTGTCCATACGCTCCGTGCGTGTTTTCGTTTTTGCGATGTTGGCCATGTCGGGAAGTCCTGGGTGCGCGGTCAGCGCCGCGTGGGGGGCCGCGTTCGATGCGGCGCCGATACAGCATAATCCTATCCCGAGCACGTTTGCAACCCGTTGGAATCATTGTCGGATTGCGTTATTTTGCGGCTAAATACCTGCAAACGGCCACGTACACCCCAATAGCTCAATGATATCGGATAGTTACGTCCGTGTTTCCAGGGGTTTTCATGGAAAAACATGGAATTGCGTGGATTTGCGTGTGTACAGTCGCCGGCGATGGATTATCAAACGCCGCTCCGCTCCTCCACAGCGCCAGAAGACGTCCCAATGCCCCCAAAATTGGCGGCCAAGGTCGAGGAACACTGGCGCGAGATACAAAGCGTAGAGATATTTCGGAAAGAGGCGCACAGACTCGAGAAAATAAACAGGATCACGCTACCCCGCGCGCAGGCGGGAGCCTTCCCGGCGGATGATCACCTGGCGATAGTGCAGTGCGTAATGCAAATTATCGCCGCCAACGTGGCGAGCAACGGCCTCGCGTCCTTCGCTGTCTATATGTGGATCGGCGACAAGTCCAAGCGCTGTCTCACGTTGGGCAAAAAAGAGGTTGGCGCGCTACTCGATCAGGAAGATGGAGCGATTCGAGACGATGACGAATCGATCTCGCACAGCGCGTTCACCATGGCGCAGGATGCCCTAGCGATGGTCGCCCAGACGATGGGCGAGGGGCTAACGCAATCGTACGCGCACACGGAAAACCTGGTGGAGCGGTTACTCGAGACGTCGAGGAACCAAACCACCGTTGTGGACGGTCTGCAAAGGCTCATATCCACGCTAACCGACCAACTTCACGACGCCGCGGTGGTAAAAGACCACGCGCTATCGGTCCTATACGCAAGCAAGGTGCAAGAGTCGGAGGCGGCCGCGTCCGCCGAGCGTGCTCGCATGGCCTGGACGATGGCCAGCCCCGCTTTGCTTCTGGTTGCCGATCGCATCGCCGCGAAATTTGGACTGCCCCTCGTGTCGGTCATGGAAGAAATGAAAGGTCCAGCCGGAGCGCCGGCGGAACCAGCACCAGCGTCAGCACCAGCGTCAGCACCAGCGCCAGCACCAGCGCCAGCGTCAGCGTCAGCGTCAGCGCCAGCGTCAGCGCCAGCGTCAGCGCCAGCAGCACCAGCGGCACCAGCAGCACCAGAGACGCCAGAGCAAGCGGAGGTCAAACGCCGATTGGAGGCGTACCCGATAGGGACGCGACTGATCGGCTTCCGTCGTTCGTTGTCGGATGACCAATGGGCAGCCATCGAGAAATTGAAGCCCAAAAAGGCGGTGACGGCGCTAAAGCTCCTCCTCGACTGCGATGATGAAACTGAGGCGGGGATCCAGGCTAAGAGCTTCATCGAGCTACTTGTCACCCGCCCCGCGCTCAAGGCGGCATTTGAGAAAATCCTGAGCGACGTCCAGGTCGCGCTAGTCCAGGAGATCGCGGGGATCGCACTGGCTTGAATTGACTCGGAACCCGCCGGCCTTGAATGTAACGGCCTTCGGTCCCGTCGTAAGATTGTCGGCCGCTGGCCGACGCTGTGGCGGTCTTTTTGGACGTTCAAGCCCCGGGGATGGTCCCGGGGCTTTTTTTTGGCCGGGTGAATATATCCGCCCGGCGCGCGTCCAACCTACATATGAACGCCCAAACCCTCGAAACCACAATTCGGACCTACTACTACGACACGAGCAAGCCCGCGGAGGCGGAACAGTATGCAAGGCTTGTCGCGCGGCTGCTCAAGGGCGGGCGCCGGTGCTTTGCGACACTGAGCGAGTGTGGTGCTGGCAAGGGGTACCGGTACACTTGGGTACCCAAGCGGGGGAAGACCATCGAGCTGGAAACCGCGTGCATTTTCGATAACCAGTGGAACACGGCTCCGATCCCCAAAGTCTCGGCACAAGGCCACCGCGTTTTTGATTGGGCCGAAGATGTTTTCCCAAATAGGGACATAAAATCCGGTCACTATCTCAAGCAAACCGACGCCATGAAGGCGATCCGCAAGTCGACGCTAAAATGCGGATGGTGTGGACACCACTACCCGGGCGGCCACACGGCTATCTGGTGCACCGCGTGTCTGGACGGACCCGACCTTGAGGAAAAACTCCTACCGCTGCTCGTGCTCATGCCGGCCGGTGCCAGCCACAACGATACACGGCCCGTGCTATCCGCGGACGACCTTGCGGTGCTTGTCGCCGACTACGTTCAAGCACAGACGGTCGGCAAGCATAGCCGCGCGGTGGCACACAAGGCGAGACAACGCCGCGACGTGCTCGCCAAGGCAAAAAGGACCATCGCCTGCGCCACTATGGAGCGCGACGGCAAAATCTGGCTACTCGACCACGATGTGAGTCTCGACAATGTGATTTTCTACGACCACACACAGCGGTTTTCGTTCGGCTGGCGAACCCCGCTCTCCGCCGACGTCGAAACGGCGCTGGTGGAAGCGTTGAAGCCCTTGGACGCCCCAGAATTCCCCTTCCCCTACGATATCCAATCCGTGTGAACGGGCGTTCACGACCAAAGGCCCCGGGGATTGTCCCGGGGCCTTTTTTTTGCCCCCGGTGAATATATCCGCGGCGGCACAGTCCAACCTACATATGAACGCCCCAATTGACCTCAAAACGACCAAAACAGCCGCCCGAGCCGCCGTCCGACGCGCCGCCAAAACCGCCAAGGCCGTCGCCGAAACCGCCAAGGCCGTCGTCGAAACCGCCAAGGCCGCCGCCGACGCCGCCAGGGCCGCCGCCGATGCGGAGGCCGCCGCCAAAACCGCCGCGGAAACCGCCAAGGCCGCCACCGAAGCGGACGCCGCCGCGGAAACCGCCAAAAACGCCGCCAAAACCCCCGCCAAAACCCCCGCCAAAACCGACGCCAAAACCCCCGCCACCACAACCCAGATTCGCCTCACCAAAAAGCAGCTTAAGGGTCTGCTCGTTTTCGTCTCGAGTGACGCGAGCCGGGTCAACTTGAGTCAGCTTTGGATCCAAGACGGCAAGGCGCTGGCGACCGATGGACACCGGGCGCTTATAGCCGGGCGCGATGGCGTCGTCCCCAAGATCGACCGCGAGAGCGGCCACGGCTACACCCGGGCGGGACTCGAGCGCCTTGCGCGCGGAATGGCGGGGAAAGACGAGGCGCTGTTCTACGCCGACGGCTCTGTGTACCTGGAAGCGGATAACAACAATGGCGGTCGGGACAATGAACTCGTGAAAATCGAGCGCTCTTCCGATATGGCGGACTTCCCGCCTATCCAGCAAGTGATAACGGCGCCGCCGGCTGACAGCTCCCCTTCCGCGTTCAACGCGCAATATTTGGGAGATCTGGCGCAGCTCCACAGCATCGCCGGTCTTAGCAAGGGCGAGCCGGGCATTGTACAAGCCCGGGTTAGTGGCCTGGACGCGGGTTGGTTCACACTGGACGCCCCGACCGCCCCTATCCCTTTCGTGTGCTGTGTGCTCATGCCGACCCGGGTCTAGCCCCCCACTGCGCCCCAGCGGCCCCACAGACCAAGCCCGGGACTCCTCCCGGGCTTTTTTTTGCCCGTGAATAACCCCGCGCGGGCGCCGTCTATCCTACATATGAACGCCCAAGCCAACGCGCAAAACACGCCCCATGTCACGGAGAACCCGATCAAGCTCAGAGGCGGAAACACGATACCCCCCGGGTGTGGTGTCACCTGGTGCAACGGAAAGGCCACGGTCCACACGCGCGAAAGGCCGGTGCGCGTTTCCGCGAGAGCGGCCGCGAGAGCACTGGGGATCGAATTCCCCACAATGGAAGATCTGGCGCGGTGGACTTATGACAGCGGGTGCGACTCAATCCTCGGACACTGGGTTGAGCCGGACGGAATTGACCCGGAAGGTTCCCCTAGTTGGCTGCTAGCCCTGGACTTTGTATAGGCCCCCACAGCGGCCCAGCGGCCCCACAGACCAAGCCCGGGACTCCTCCCGGGTTTTTTTTGCCCGGGTGAATGCACCCCGCGCGAGCGCCGTCTACCTCGCATATGAACGCCCAAGCCCCAAAAAACCTCGATCTTTCGCACC
>SDBT01000663.1_pt1 | contig 55185 bp, 47 predicted proteins | sample 2277101 | NCBI WGS metagenome assembly SDBT01 (sample SAMN10404973, study PRJNA504765) | marine sediment metagenome | isolation source: marine sediment core GS10_PC15, 103 cmbsf | place: Arctic Ocean: Southern Knipovich Ridge | collected 2010 | reverse complement strand
TTTAATCGGCAAATAATATATGCTTTCCATAAAGGGCAGGTTTGGGGTTATCAAGTTGATGAAAGCTATACTCGTTATTGAGATTGCTTCACCAAATGTCAGTATATCAGCATGATAAAACCTACCCCTACAAAGCTATCGTTACTTACCGATTGAACCACTAAGAAGGAGGAAAACCAGAATGGAGAGGCAAATTGGAGGATTTTTCTGCATTACGGTTTTGGTCTTTAGCCTGATTACAGCCGCAGCAAATGCGGTGGATATTACCTCGAATCTATTGGCATATTGGCCACTGGACGGCGACGTAGAAGATAGCATTGGGGATCATGACGGCAGCCTGGTAGGTGGCGCTGAGTTCGTCACAGATGCCGATAGAGGTACGGTACTTCAGGTAGACGGTGTTAACGGTCATGCTGTGGTACCACATGCAGCCGACATCACTTTCGCCAATACGGATAGCTATACCCTGTCGCTATGGGTGAACGTGCTAACAGCGCCCGGTCATTGGGCGGGAATTGTCAACAAAAGTCGGGATATCAGCCCCCATTATGGTCTTTGGATCAACGGCAGCAACCAATGGGTCGCTGGTGACACTAATATAATTGGAAGCACCATAGAAACCAACAGGTGGATGCACCTTGCGCTGGTGCAGGATGCTTCTTCGAGCAGTCGTCTGGTATATTTGAACGGGGAAGTCGATATTCAGGGCGGAGCTATCAATTCCACGGGCAGCGGCGAATTGTGGATGGGTGGCGCTAAGAGTGTGACTGAGTATCTTCATGGCTTGATTGATGATGTCGCTATCTATGGCCGACCGCTGACACAAGAAGATGCAAAGGCACTTGCCGATGGTGAAAAAATCATCGGAGGTCGCGCTGTTGAACCGCATACAAAATTGACAACAACGTGGGGGGCAATCAAGTATTAGTCTGGAGGAAAATTGATGTTTGAGATTAGGGAAAAGAAGCAACTGGCGTCTGGTATCTTTCAGATGGCAATATTGGCGCCACGGGTGGCGAAGAAAGCCCTGCCGGGACAGTTCATCATACTCAGGATCAATGAGAATGGCGAACGAATACCGCTGACTATGAAGGACAGCGATCCTGAAGCGGGTACTGTAACAATTGTTGTTCAGGTCGCGGGTGGAACTACATCGCAGCTTTCCAAACTGAACGTCGGTGATACCATATCGGATTTCGTTGGCCCGTTGGGCAATCCTACTGAGCTTCCTGAGGGCAAAGCGAAGGCCTTTTGCATAGGCGGCGGGGTGGGAACAGCGTGTATGTACCCTCAAGTGAAGGAACTGGCGCGCCGGGGCAGTGACGTTACCGTCATAATCGGCGCCAGGACAAAGGATCTCCTGATCATGGAAGACGAGCTTGGGGAGCTTGCCAGCAGGTTTATAGTATGTACGGATGATGGCTCTTACGGCAAAAAGGGCTTTGTCTCCGAACCACTGAAGGAAATGCTGGAAGCGGGCGAAAGGCCGGATATGGTCATTGCCATAGGCCCCCTAATGATGATGAGAGCTGTAGCTGATGTGACCAGAGAATATGGCGTCCATACTGTTGTTAGCCTCAACCCAATAATGGTGGATGGAACCGGCATGTGCGGAGGATGTCGGGTGACCGTCGGCGGGCAGACGAAATTCGCATGTGTGGATGGCCCGGAATTCGACGCTCATGAGGTGGATTTCAAGGAACTGTTTATGCGCCAGAGATACTATCTGGATGAGGAAGAACTGGCGCGGGAAAAACATAACTGTAAATTGCCGGTCTAGCCATATCAGAAACGATACTGTGGAAGGAAGATATTAATGCCCGAGAAGAAGAAAACGAAAATGTCCGAGCAGCCGCCAGAGGTACGGAGAAGAAATTTCAACGAAGTGGCACAGGGATATACCGTGGAAGAAGCTCTGCTGGAAGCCTCTCGCTGCCTCCAGTGCAAGAAACCGTTATGTGTTGGAGGATGCCCTGTGGGGATCGATATTCCTGCGTTTATTGCCAAAATCAAGGAGAAAGATCACGGCACTGCCATCAGTGTGATTAAGGAGTGGAATAACCTGCCCGGCGTCTGTGGACGAGTGTGTCCCCAAGAAACGCAGTGCGAGGAAGTGTGCATCCTGGGGAAGAGGCAGGAGCCTGTTGCTATCGGACGGCTTGAGCGATTTGCAGCGGATTGGGAATTGGAGCATGGTGTCCAGATGCCTGAGGTGGAAACAGGAGATCATCCCGCGAAAGTGGGCATCATTGGTGGTGGCCCCGCCGGACTTACGGCGGCTGGCGACCTGGCGAAAGCCGGTTATGATGTCACCATTTTTGAAGCTTTCCACATTCCCGGCGGAGTTCTGGTCTACGGTATTCCGGAGTTTCGTCTTCCCAAGGAAATCGTCCGGCGGGAAGTGGATTATATAAGGCGATTAGGGGTGACGATCGCTACTAATACGATTATAGGGAAAACTGTCAATCTTGATGAACTCCGGGACGAGGGATTTCAGGCTTTCTTTGTCGCTACCGGAGCCGGGCTGCCCATGTTCATGCGGATCCCCGGCGAGAACCTCTGCGGCGTGTATTCGGCGAACGAGTTCCTTACGCGAGTGAACCTGATGAAGGCCTACCTGTTCCCGGAATACGATACTCCTGTAAAGCGAGGGAAGCGAGTTGCCGTTGTGGGCGGTGGCAACGTAGCGATGGATTCTGCCAGAACAGCGCTCCGATTGGGAGCAGAGGAGTCCATCATAGTATACAGGCGCTCTGAGAAAGAAATGCCTGCGCGACATGAAGAGGTAGAGCACGCGAAAGAAGAAGGCGTGAAATTCATGCTGCTGACCAACCCGGTGGAAGTTCTGGGCGACGATGATTATAAAGTAGTTGGTCTGCGATGTATTAAAATGGAATTGGGTGAACCTGATGCAAGTGGCCGGCGGCGACCTATACCCATACCCGGGTCCGAGTTCGATATACCGGTGGACAACTACATCGTGGCTATAGGCCAGACACCGAATCCACTCGTACCTCGCACCACACCGGGCCTGGACGTGCAGACGTGGGGCGGCATAGTCACCAAAGACGATTCTGGCCTAACATCCATTGACGACGTCTGGGCTGGCGGCGATATTGTAACCGGCGCTGCCACCGTTATTAGTGCTATGGGAGCGGGCAAAAAAGCGGCAAAAGCCATTGACGAATACCTCCGTCAGAAGCGATCTGGAGAAAGCTAGAGGGATGCGATCCTCAATGACGACTGGATTTTGTAATCCCTGAGGAGTTTGGCTGCGTCCTTACCTATCAAGGGTTGAGAGTTTTGACCGGAGCTTTGTCCGATTCACAGTGTTGTCTGTGTATCACCGCAGATAAATAGAGGGGTTAGAATTATGGAGGGCATCCAATTTTTGATAGATGATAGCGGGGAGAAAACAGCGGTGGTCATTGATCTAAAGAAATACGGCGATCTTTGGGAGGATTTTTGCGATAGTTTGATTGCCCGTTTACGGGCTGACGAACCTCGCGAATCCATCGAATCTGTTAAGGAAAGATTACGTCAATAGGGAAAATTGAGTGGATGATTATACTATCACTTTTGATCGTTTGGCCTGTATGAAACTCAAAGCCGATTTGGTCAAGCTTTACCCCAAATTTAATTTATCAAAGTGACGGGAATGTGGTGAGAAAAATGCTGACTATAAAAGGAATATACGATGGGAAAAAGATAAAGCCATCTGAGGAAATCCCTTTTAAGGAAAAGAGAAATGTGATCATAACATTCCTGGAAGAGCCAGCCGAAGAAACTGAGCTTGAGCCAGAAATTGATCCGATAGAGGCTCTAAGTGGATGTGCCAAGGGCCTAAATTTGACAGAAAAATTGCTGGAATCGAGAAGAAAGGATTTGGAGCTTGAGGAAGCAAAATTGCCATACAAAAAGAGCTAATGTGGAAGACCGAGGCAACTGCAAGTGAAAGCAATTCAATACAAGCCCATCGGGATTATACATTCGCCATTCAGAGAATTGAAAGGGATGCCCATACAGCCGGTTGGCGCGCAGGGAATATCGGGGACGGTTGAATTGCAGGCTCAATACAAAGACGGACTCAAGGATCTGGAAGGCTTTTCGCATATTATTCTCATCTATCATTTTCATCTATCAGAAGGCTATTCCCTGCAAGTTAAACCATTTCTGGATGATACCCCTCGTGGATTATTTGCGGTACGTGCGCCCAGGCGTCCGAATCCTATAGGAATCTCGGTCGTTCGGCTTGAGAGGATCGAGGGAACGACGCTTCATGTGTCCAATATCGACATCGCGGACAAAACGCCCCTTCTGGACATAAAGCCCTGTGTTCCGAACTTCGACGCCCTTGAAGATGTCCGGATCGGCTGGCTCGCGGACAAATCGGAACATGCTGTCCATAAGAGGTCAGATGAGCGTTTCAAGTCGAAATAGAAGGAATCCTGAGCTTGATTATCCAACTTGACAACATTTCCGTTTCTTACGGCAGCTTGCTTGCCCTGGACGACATATCTTTGATTATTGAAGGTGGCGCTGTCGGGCTATTGGGCCCGAATGGATCGGGAAAGACAACTCTGCTCAGAACGCTGCTGGGGTTTCTGGAAGCTGACGCTGGGAATGGCGAAGTCCTGGGAATGGATGTTAAAACTCGTCAACTGGAGATTCGCCAGAAGGTGGGCTATATGCCTGAAGGCGATTGTTATATCCCCGGAATGAACGCTGTCAGCTACGTCGCCTATTCCGGCGAGCTTTGCGGTATGCCTCGTAAAGACGCGATGCAGAGGGCACATGAAATCCTGCAATACGTTGGCATGGATGAAGAGCGATACCGAATGATTGAGACGTATTCTGCTGGCATGAAACAGCGGATCAAGCTGGCACAAGCCCTGATCCACGACCCGGAATTACTGCTTCTCGATGAGCCTGCCACCGGCATGGATCCAACAGGCCGTGGGGAGATGCTGGACCTGATCCAGGACATCTCCACAACGAAGGGCATACAGATTCTCCTGTCCTCGCACCTCCTGCCGGATATAGAATATGCCTGCCAGGACGTGGTGGTGATACACCAGGGGAAATTGGTTATTCAGGGCAACATCAACGAGCTTAGAGACGCTCATCGCAAGCTGTTTGAGGTTAAGGTTAAGGGTGACAGAGAACTCTTTACTTCGGCGCTGGAACGATCAGGCTACGAATGGCGGGAGGCGGAGAACGATATTCTGAAGGTGACTCTGCCTGACAGCGTAGAGCCTGATGTGTTCTTCAAACTGGCTGTTGAGAATGGACTACAGATCAGGCATCTAACCCCCACCCGGTATTCTCTGGAAGATGTTTTTGCCCAGGCCATTGGGGAAGAATAATTGGTTCATCGCGGAAGTGTGCGGAAATGATTTGAAGACGAGAAAGTGGGAAGACGAGAAAGTGGGAAGACGGGAAAGTGGGAAAACGAGAAAGTGGGAAGACGAGAAAGTGAGAAGACGAGAAAGTGGGAAGACGAGAAAGTGGGAAAACGGGAAAACGGGAAAACGAGAGAACGGGAAAACGGGAATGAAGTGAACCCGATTTTCTGTCCAGAAAAACAGGTTCACCTCATCCGAGGTATCTTTCCACTTTCCCCACTTTCTCGTTTTCTCACTTTCATATCTCGAGTCACCACATTCATTCGCGATGAACCGAATAATCATAAATCACCATTGACGGAGATTAAGGCGAATGCCAATTCATGATCATAGCTATCGACATTGGGAAGGCGAACTCAAATCCCACACCTTCCGCTGGTGGGTTATAACAAGGGAAGGGCTGCGGATTATCCTGCGGCGGAAACTGTTCCTCATATTCATTCTGGCTCCGGCTGCGATAAGCTATCTTGTGCATGGCGTGATAATCTATGTATTTACTGCCTACAAAGGCACCATCCCTATCAGTCTGGACATGGATGCAAAATTCTTCCTCAACTTTTTTAATTGGCAGACTTTTTACGTCGCTATGATATGTGTATTTGGCGGCTCGGGTTTGATATCAAATGACCTGAAGAATAACGCACTCCAGTTGTACTTCTCCAAATCGCTAACCCGTCGGGATTATCTGGTGGGAAAATTTGCAATAATCATGGTGCTTATGGGATTCGTGACCCTGGTGCCCGGCATTTTGCTGTTTACTCAAAACGCCGTACTTTCTAAGGATCTGACCTTTCTTAAAGAGGAATACTGGATATTTGGCTCCATCATGCTTTACTTCCTAATCCTGGCGTTCACCACAGGTTTTTTGATCCTTGGACTGTCTTCCGCGACCAAGAACAATCGCTATGCCGCGATCAGCTTTGCTGCCATTCTTATCGGAACACCTATTTTCAGCAATGTTTTACACGATGGGTTCAGACTAAATTGGGCAGTTTTCGCTTCATACTGGTCAAACATGGAGATATTGGGCAAGCAAGTTTTTGGTTTGGGTACACCTGGTGAGCATGGCTGGTACTGGTCAGCGCTTATTTTCCTGAGCATTATTGGCGTTTGCACGTGGATCATGCGTCGAAAGGTCAAAGGGATTGAGATCGTAAAATGAACGCAGTAGTGGAAATGACAGAGCTATCCAAATGGTACGGGCAGGTGATCGGGGTCAATGACATTACACTCAGTATTGGCCCTGGTGTGACTGGCTTGCTCGGGCCTAACGGAGCGGGAAAATCGACTCTGCTAAAGCTCATGGTAGGACAACTCAAACCCAGCCGCGGCGGTCTAACGGTTCTGGACGAACCAACCTGGAACAATCCCAACCTCAACAGAAGAATTGGCTACTGCCCTGAGCAGGATGCTTTATATGATAGGATGACTGGTTTTGAGTTCGTTGTCAATCTGGCGAGACTCACCGGATACTCAAAGCACGAGGCAGAGGAACGCGCGTTGAACGTCATCGAAATAGTGGATATGCTGGAAAACAAGGATAAGAAGATCGGTGCATACAGCAAGGGGATGCGGCAGCGGATCAAGCTGGCTCAATCGCTGGTGCATAACCCGGAGCTTCTCTTTCTGGATGAGCCACTCAACGGAATGGACCCCATCGGCAGGCGCAGCACCATCAAACTGGTCAAAGAGCTGGAGGCGAACGGGAAGTCCGTAATCGTCTCAAGCCACATTTTGCATGAGATTGAGGCCATGACTGACAACGTTCTGCTAATCACTAACGGCAGAATCCGGGCTGAGGGTAACGTCCACGAGATCAGAGAATTGATAGATGAACATCCGCATAATGTCCATATAAACTGCGATAAGCCGCGTCTGTTAGCATCAATTCTGATCAAGTATGATGATATTGCCAGCGTAAAACTGAATATAGCAGATGATGCGTTGGTAATAGAGACCGTAAGGCCTGATGATCTTTACTCTCGTTTGCCAGAGATTGTCCTGGAGAACGATATAAAGGTTGAAAAGCTATACTCTCCTGATGACAACCTTCAGGCTGTATTCCGTTTTCTTGTAGGCTAAAATCACGAATGATACGAATAGCTGTTGGTACTTTAATTCGGATATGAAATAATGATAGAACAGATTTTACAGGATCAAAATATACAGGAAAGCAGTGTTTTACAATCCTGCAAACTAATATTTGGAATTACTTTCAGGCAAACGATACGGAGCAAGAGAACTATCTTCGTGTTAATACTGACATTTCTGCCAGTTGTTATTGCAGTTTTCTACAGAATCTTCGCAGCCAGAACGCCAGTAATGCCAGGCGATGCTCTTCTGGCAATTATGCTGTTTTTCATGCAGTTTCTGTCTGTTCTTGTCGCCTTAGCTTATGCTACAGCACTTGTCGCTGATGAAATAGATAACAAAACTATCACCTATCTCTTCACGCGCCCTGTCCACAAATACTCGATAATCCTGGGAAAGTTCGCCGCGTATCTTCTGGAAGTGCTCGTCATTTTAGCTCCACCCATACTGCTCACTTTCGTGATCATCGCGACCGACAGCAGAATACTCAACAACTTCACTCTTAGCTTGAGCGTTTTTGGCAGGCGATTTGGTGTGATTGTCCTGGGCTTAATTGTCTATGGCGCGATCTTTACGTTCTTTGGAGTGTGGTGGAAGCGGCCTGTGCTTCTTGGATTGGTATTTGCCTTCGGCTGGGAAAAAGTTGTGATTTTCGTCCCTGGCGCGCTGAGAAAGTTTTCCATTATACACTATCTAATGTCTCTCTTTCCCGGAGCCGAAAAACTTAAAATGAGTGTGCCAGGACAGCTTATTCCCATTACTTCCGCCCCGCTCTCAATAATCATCCTCTTAATCATCGCCATTGCCTTTATTGTGCTATCCATGTTCGTGATCCATCGTAAAGAGTACAAATTTGAATAGCTTTGCTATTGACAGAGAGGCTGTTTTCTGGTAGAATTACAATCGCCTTTGAGGCATATTGCCTGTCAAAGCAACGTTGCCGGGTCGTCTAATGGTAGGACCCGTGACTCTGGATCACGTCGTGAGGGTTCGAATCCTTCCCCGGCAACCATCATCTTCTCTAAGTGGCGCTATCGTCTAGGGGTTAGGACGGGTGGTTCTCAGCCATCAAACCGGGGTTCGATTCCCCGTAGCGCTACCATCTTCGTATCTGAAAATCACGAATGAGGCGAATTTCACGAATTATTCGTGCCATTTGCTTAATTCGCGTAATTCGTGTTTATTTCTGCTCAATAGATCCCTGCCGAATTTTTGTTGATCTCCCTTGCTGTGTCTGGTATAATAAGACGTCAAGGGCAGATTCAGAATCTTCCCTGATAGGCATTAACTTATACGAGTTTTTCAGTTACGTGTGGGATTTGCCGAGTAGAACGAGGCTGCCAGCCCGTTTTCGTAGAGGAAGCTGGCAGCGTATTCTACAGCAACGGGCTGGCAGCCTCGTTCTACTCATAACTGAAAAACCCGTATAACTTAACCAGAAAATCCCCCAACTCCCTTTTCAAAAGGGAGCAATATGGAGAATTACATGAAAAAGGTAAGTGTAATAGGAGCTGGCAATGTAGGCGCAACTACGGCGCATCTTATAGTCCAGAAGGAATTGGCTGACGTAGTGCTGGTGGATATTATTGAGGGTGTGCCCCAGGGAAAGGCGCTGGATATGGCTGAGGCAGCGCCTATCGACAGGTTTGACGCCAAGCTTAGTGGCACAAATGATTATGCGGAGATTAGCGACTCAGATGTAGTCGTCGTCACCGCCGGTTTCACTCGTAAGCCGGATCAGGATCGTCTGGATCTGCTGCACAAGAACGCTGATATAATAAAAGACGTGTCAAAGAGCATTAAGAAGCACGCACCTGACGCAACGGTGATCATGGTGACAAATCCGGTGGATGTTTTGACCTACCACGCGTGGAAAGTGACTGGCTTCCCGCAAAATCGCGTGATAGGGCAGGCTGGCGTGCTGGATTCCGCGAGATTTGCGGCTTTCATAGCTATGGAGCTTGACGTATCTGTCGAGGACATCTCCGCTATGGTGCTTGGCGGGCATGGTGATGAAATGGTTCCGCTGCCCAGATTCACAACGGTGTCGGGTATACCGGTCACGGAGCTTCTGCCTGCTGAAACTATAGATAGACTGATCCAGCGGACGAGAAAAGGCGGCTCGGAAATAGTGGGCCTCCTGAAGACCGGAAGCGCGTTCTATGCGCCAGCAACGGCCGTGACACGCATGGTGGAGGCCATACTGAAGGACAAAAAGCGTATACTTCCATGCTCCGCCCATCTAAAGGGTGAGTATGGTATAGAAGATGTTTACATCGGCGTACCGGTGAAACTGGGAGCCCATGGGATCGAGAAAATAATCGAGTTGAAATTAACCCAGTCAGAACTCACCGCACTACAGGATTCTGCCAGAGTCTATAAGAAGGGAATAAGCAACTTATATCCTGACTCATAGATTCATAGACGCGAGCCATCAGGTCGCCCCAGGGAGTCGCCTCACCGCGAGAAATCATGGAAAATGTGAACGAGAAGATAGTCAAGCAAATCGCAAGCGATATGTCCATATCCGGGAATAAGGTTACCAGCACTGTCGAGCTACTGCAAGCGGACAACACTGTTCCATTCATAGCCAGATACAGAAAGGAAGTCACTGGTTCTCTGGATGAGGTACAGATCTACGAGATACAAAAGCAGCTTGGATACTATTCCGAACTGGAAGATCGAAAGCAGACGATCCTCAAAACTATTGAGGCACAGGGCAAGCTAACTGATGAGCTAAAAGAAGAGATAGAATCCTGCCTGAACAAGAAGGATCTGGAAGATATATATCTGCCCTACAAACCCAAACGGCGGACGAAAGCCGCCAGAGCTATTGAAGCTGGCTTAAAGCCCCTGGCGCAACTGATGCTGGTGAAGCAGGATATAACTTCCGGCTCGGTGGAGGATTATGCTGCCAAGTACGTAAGCCCGGAAAAGGGCATTAATACGCCACAGGAAGCCTGTCAGGGCGCGGAGAACATAATCTCTTCATGGATTTCTGATAACGCGGACACCAGGAAGATGGTGCGCCGCATAACGTTCCGTATGGGCACGATTGTCACCAAGGTGAAAGAGGAATATGCGGACAAGCGCACCAAGTATGAGATGTATTACGACTACTCTGAACCTGTAAAAACCATCCCGCCGCACCGGGTACTGGCCGTAAATCGCGGTGATCGTGAGGGTGTTATAACAGTGTCAATTGAGACGCTGGATGAGCAGATCATAGGTATGATATGCAGACACTACGTCCGCAATCCTGAAAGCATCTTCCGGGCTAACATAGAGTCTGCCATAAATGACAGCTTCAGGAACTACATATCCCCTTCCATAGAGAACGAGATCCGCCACGAATTAACTGAGGAAGCGGATGAGGCATCCACAAAGGTCTTCGCAGAGAATTTCAGGGACCTGCTGCTACAACCGCCGGCTGGTGATAAAGTCATAATGGGTATCGACCCCGGCTTTCGTACTGGTTCAAAGGTCGCGGTCATAGATGAGACAGGGAAATATCTTGCGCACGCTGTAGTTTATCCCATCGAACCAAGAAATAAATGGGAAGAATCAGATAAGATACTGAGATCACTCATCGAGAACTTCGGTGTGGAGACGATAGATATAGGCAACGGCACGGCATCAAGAGAAATAAACGTATATCTGAAAGAAATGACGGAAAGGCTTAACCTTGAAATGCAGCGCGTCATGGTCAATGAATCCGGCGCATCGGTGTATTCCGCCTCGGAAATAGCGCGGGAGGAACTCCCAAATCTGGACGTGAGCATACGCGGGGCTGTCAGCATCGCTCGCAGATTGCAGGATCCGCTGGCTGAACTGGTGAAAATAGATCCAAAGTCCATAGGCGTGGGGCAGTATCAGCATGACGTGGAGCAGAAATTGCTCTCCGAAGCGCTGGATAACACTGTGGAGTCGGTTGTCAATTTTGTCGGTGCGGATCTCAACACAGCATCGTATTCGCTTTTGAGGTATGTGGCGGGAATCGGCCCTTCCCTTGCGAAGAATATCGTGGAATATCGAAATGAGCATGGCAGATTCGAAGACATTCACAATTTAATGAACGTGCCGCGTCTGGGAAAGAAAGCCTTCGAGCAGGCGGCAGGATTCTTGAGGATAAGTGATGGCAAGAATCCGCTGGACAATTCAGCAGTGCATCCTGAATCTTACGGTTTTGTTGAGCAATTGTGCCAGAGCAAAGGTATCGGGATAGAAGAACTGATCGGAAACGCGGAACTAATCAAATCACTCGTCCCGGAGGAACTGGTGACCGAGGAGATCGGGCTTCCTACGATCCAGGATATTCTGGAGGAACTGAAAAAGCCCGGGCGCGACCCGCGGGCGGAGTATACAGACGTAGGCTTCAATCCCGATGTAATGGAAATGGAGCATCTCAACGAGAATATGGTACTCAACGGAGTTATCACAAACATAACTCACTTCGGCGTTTTTGTGGACATCGGCGTGCATCAGGATGGCCTCGTCCACATCTCCGAAATAGCCAGCAAGTTCATCCGTGATGCCACTGAAGTATGCAAAGTGGGGGAACACGTCAGCGTTAAGGTGATCTCCATTGATGCGGAGCGCAAGCGCATCGGACTGAGTATGAAACAGGTGTGATGTAATTAACATCACGAAAACCAAAGATCATATGAGGAGGATATTATGAGTTACAAATGTTGTGTATACCTGGCTGTCATCTGTTTATTAAGTGTTGCTATAACAAGTCCGTGCTGGATTTCCCAGGCTATAGCCGCGGAGTATCTGGAGGAATTTGATACTAATAATTTAGACGCGAATCTCTGGGAAATGAAAGCTGAAGGTGACGCTTCATACGAAATCGTGGATGGTCAATTGATAATGACCTCGCCTGAAGATCCTGATGGCATCTTGCTGTATTGGCGGGGAAGCGACATCGTGGAAGAGGATTTTACCGTCGAAATTAGCGCTACAGTCGCCCCAAACACCGAAAATGCGGGGGTAATCGCTTTCATCAAGGAAGACCTGCCACCAACCCTCAATACTACGATTAACTCTGCATGGAAGCTCATGTTCTGGTGCGGAGCAAATACGTCCGGATGGTATATAAATGATGATACATGGTCGCGGACAGGTGCAGAAGGCCCTGAATTCGAGGGCGTCTGGAAAGCCGAGATAATTGGCGGTGAGATTTCCTGTTACTACAATGACGAGGAGGTCGTTGTCGTTGATAAAATACAGGAGGATAGATTTGTCTGCTTCGGACCGGACACCTATACCTCCCACTATTCGGGTGAGATGACCATAGACTGGATCAGATTATCGGGACCGTCAGTACCAGCAACCGCTGTCGAACCTTCAGAAAAATTGTCAACAATGTGGGGAGCGGTTAAGCATTTTTGATTTTTGATTGCTTCAGAATTGGGATGAGAGGAAGCAATGAGAGAAATTCAGACTTCTGAAATCACAGTTCGCGTGGCGCGGATGTGCCAGGAGGCCAACTTCGATCTGGGTGAGGATGTCCTGCAAGCGTTGAAGATGGCTCTTGAGAGGGAGACTTTGTCTATCGCGCGGGATGTCCTCAGGCAGCTCATAGACAATGCTGCCATTGCCAGCGAAGAGCGCGTTCCCATGTGCCAGGACTGCGGCGTGGCGGTGTTCTTTGTGGAACTCGGCCAGGATGTGCATATAATCGGCGGAGACATCAGCGATGCCATCAACGAAGGTGTGAGGCAGGGATACGGCGCCGGGTACCTGAGGAAATCTATGGTTGCATGCCCGCTGAAGCGAGGCAATACCGGGGATAACACACCAGCAGTTATTCACTTCCAGATCGTCCCCGGAGATAGGCTGAGAATAACCTTCGCGCCGAAGGGCGCTGGCAGTGAAAATATGAGCGCGCTGCGGATGCTGAAGCCGGCTGATGGGGAGGACGGAATCAAGAGCTTCGTGGTGGACTGTGTGGCGGCAGCAGGGCCTAATCCATGCCCACCAATCGTCGTAGGAGTGGGAATAGGCGGCACTTTCGAGAAAGCGGCGATTATCGCTAAAAAGGCGTTGATGCGACCCATTGGTCGGAGCAATCCCGATGAAGATATATCATCTCTGGAGCGGCAGATCCTTCAGGAGGTAAACGCTCTGGGAATTGGCCCAGCCGGATTTGGCGGATTAACCACAGCTCTGGCGGTCAATATCGAAACCTACCCATGTCACATAGGCAGCCTCCCTGTGGCGGTGAACATAAATTGCCACGCGGCAAGGCATAAGGAGGTGGTCATCTAGAAAGGAGGAGAATACAAGATTCGCCCATACCTCAGGATTATTCTTCGTTACCAAGAATGTTTGCGATAACCAGCGGCACCTCGCGTGTGTTGATAGGCTTACTGATATATCCATCGCATCCTGCTTCCAGTATCCTCTCCCTGTCGCCTTTCATCGCGTAGGCTGTGACAGCGACTATGGGGATATCGCTTGTTGCCTTCGTACTCTTTATCTTTCTGGTCAACTCCAAACCATCCGTGTGTGGAAGCTGAATGTCCATAAGGATCAGATCGGGTTTCTGGTCCTTCAGATAATTCATAGCCTCTTCACCGGTGGTGGCTTCTATTACTTCATACCCTTTGGATTTTAGCAGAATCCTCATAAGCCTTCGGTTTCTATCGTTATCTTCTACCACCAGAATCTTCTGTGACATCATGACTCACCAGTCCTTAATCTCAGAACAGTTTCACCTACTTAGAGCCTATCCAAAAACCGTCGCTTGGGTAGGCGTAGCCTGTATCGGAACCAGGTTTTCGGATAGGCTTTTAATCCTGTGAGAATCAATCCAAATGTCTGATGGTTAATTATACCATACTGCGCTAAGAAATCAAACGGAAAAACGTATGCTGATAAAGGCCATTTAGCTTGCTCAGTCGCGATCATCTCCATTGACAATGCAAGCCCAACAGAGTATAATTTTCTATCTAAACGAAGTTTCTATACTTATTTCACCCAAACCAGTGAGGATTATAGGGCGCAGGATACTTTTCTTCCTTCTCTTCGTCCTTTACCCAATGCACCATCTTTTTCCTGTTAATCTGAATTTGCAGGATCGAAAGTGCCTCGTTATTGGCGGCGGTCGAGTTGCCGAGCGAAAAGTGCGATCTTTGCTTCAGTGCGGAGCGGATATTTGGGTAGTAAGCCCGGAATTGACCGAAGAACTCGAAAAACTGGCACGGGAAGGGAATATTAATCGCATAAGTCGGCATTATATTATGGAGGATCTGGACGACTGCTTTCTGGTCATCAGCGCGGTGGATAATCGTGAGGTCAATTCTAAAGTGGCTCACGAGTGCTTTGCTCGTAATATCCCGGTCAACGTTGTGGACGATCCTGCCAGATGTACCTTTACTGTTCCATCAGTTTTACGCCGCGGCCCATTATGTATAAGTGTCTCAACGACGGGGAAAAGCCCGTTACTTGCCAGAAGAGTCCGGGAGCAATTGGAGGATCTGTTCGGAGTTGAATACGCTGAATTCCTGGAATTGATGGGGGAGATTCGGAGTCGGGTGCTCAGGGATGTTCCCGATGGAGAAAAACGCCGCCGAATCTTTGAGTGTCTGATAAACTCCGATATATTGGAACTGATCCGTAGGAAGACTCAAGACGCAGGACGCAAGATGCAAGATGCCGGGCAGCCGGATATTGATAAGCTAATAGAGGAGCGAATAGGGAAATGTATGTCATCCTAGTCGGTGCGAACCACAAGACAGCGCCTGTGGAAACGCGGGAGAAGCTGTCATTCGCGAGGGAACAGATGCAGGATGTTTATGATTCATTGCTGAGTGATTCCTGTCTCAAGGAATGTATCATCATCTCAACCTGCAACAGAACTGAGGTATATGCAGCATCCAGAGATATAGAAGCCGCTCTGGAAAGAATAAACAAATTCCTGAGTGACCAAAGCGGGATGGATTTTGCAGACCTGCACGAGCATCTTTATGAACTCACATGCAGGAATGCAATAGAGCATCTCTTCCGGGTAACCGCCGGGATGGATTCCATGATTCTAGGCGAAAATGAGATTCTGGGTCAGGTGAGCGAGGCTTATGAGATAGCCTGCGCCAGCAGATCGAGCGGGAGCATCCTGAATACTCTTTTTCAGAGAGCCATCTCCGTGGGCAAGAAAATACGTACCGAAACTGAGCTTTGCTGCGGTATCGTATCCGTAGGATCGGCTGCGGTTCAGTTGGCAGCGGAGGCTTTGGGAAGTGTAAAGGAAAGCAATGTACTTCTGATAGGCGCTGGTGAGATGGGTGAGCTTGTGGCGAAACATATAGCTAAAAACAAAGGATCACGGATAACGGTCTGCAATCGCTCCTATGACAGGGCTATGAATCTGGCAGACAGAATAGGCGGAGTGCCAGCGGCGTTTGAGGATATGGAAATACATTTGATCGATGCTGATATAGTTATCAGTTGCACGGCATCACCTCAACATATAATATCAACGGAACATTTGAAATCCATAATGGTCAGACGAAACAACAGGCGCCTGTTCTTGATAGACATCGCCGTTCCCCGCGATATTGAGCCGACGGCGGCAGAACTGGAAAATGTGTATTTGTATAACATAGATGATCTCCAATCTATATCTGAAGACGGATTGAAGCAGCGACAGTTAGCATTATCTGACGCCGAGAGAATAGTCAAGCAAAAGGTTGATGTTTTTTTCCAGTGGATCAACAGCCATTCTGTTACCCCTGTTATCAGATCAATTCATGCTATGGCTGGAGCTATTCGTGATGAGGAATTGGCGAAATCCCTCAGAAAGCTGGGAGAACTGACCCAAAGAGAGGAAAAGATCATCGACTCTATGGCGAGATCTATTGTCAGTCGATTGATAAACGCCGCCATAATACAATTGAAGGAGCGCGCCGGGACAGGTCAGGGGCATCTTTACACTCAGGTTGCCCGGGATCTATTTGGGCTTTCCGGTGAAGAAGAGATAGAGAATGGAACGCATAAGGATAGGAACCAGAGGCAGCGCACTGGCGCTCTGGCAGACTAACTGGATCAAGAGCAAGCTGGAGAGCGTTTTTCCACGCTGTGCATTTGAAATAATACGCATTAGAACTCAGGGAGATAGAGATTCCCAAACCCCACTGGAAAGTATGGGTGGCGAGGGAGTTTTCGTAAAGCAAATCGAAATTGCCCTCCTGGGTGATGAGATCGATATCGCGGTACACAGCATGAAAGATGTGCCCACAATCCTGCCGGATGATCTCGTTATAGGAGCCATACCTGAACGAGCCGACCCGGCTGACGTCCTTATTTCCAAAAACAATCTGGATTTTTCCCACCTTCCACAAGCGGCGAAAATAGGCACAGGAAGTCTCAGGAGACGGGCCCAGTTGCTCTATGTGCGGAGTGACCTCGTTATCAGTGACATTCGCGGCAACGTGGACACAAGGCTGGAAAAATTGAGGTCTGAGAATTTGGATGCTATTGTCCTGGCAGCAGCAGGTGTACAGAGATTGGGGAGAGGTGATGTGATCACTCAACGACTCCCGTATAACATATCTCTCCCGGCTGTGGGACAGGGAGCCGTATGTGTTGAGATCAGGGCTGCGGATGGAGAAGTGTGTGATATGATGAAGAGCATCCATCACCCCGAATCCGCCGCGGCGGTAACGGCAGAGCGGGCCTTTCTCAGAAAACTGGGCGGAGGCTGTCGTGTGCCAATAGCGGCTTTGGGAACGGTGGATTCCGGCAAATTGACTTTAGATGGGCTGGTGGCTGATCGCGATGGGCGAAGGATAATTCGCTATGAAACTTCAGGCAGGCAGGAGGAGGCTGAGAATATAGGGGAAGTGCTGGCTGAACTTCTGCTAAAAAGAGGAGCGAGAAAAGTTTTGAGTAGAGTGTGATCAGAGGTGAACGATGCTACTTTGCCATTGTTGTGTTCTTGGTCACCCCCATCCTAACCTTCCCCCGTCAAGGGGGAAGGGATTTCAGACTTGACGAGAAGCATCTGCTTCTTAGTCAGAAGGCAATAATTGGGAGAAGCATCTGCTTCTTAATCAGAAGGCAATAATTGGGAGAACCATTTGTTCCTTCCCCCTTGACGGGGGAAGGTTAGGATGGGGGTGACCTGAGATCTAGAAAGCTGATTTGGTCATACATCAGGTAGTATTACCCGTCACTCATTACTCATCACTCGTTACTGAATCATGTCTTTGAAAAAAGGTACTGTATATCTGGTAGGCGCCGGTCCGGGAGACCATCGTCTGATAACTCTGCGCGGGCTTGACTGCATACGCGATGCAGACGTGATAGTCTATGACCGTCTGGCGAATCCCGTACTTTTGAACAATGCTGGTCCCGATGCAGAGCTGATCTACGTTGGCAAATCGCCGGAGCGTCATACCATGCGGCAGGAGGAGATCAACGCGACTCTGGTGCAGAAAGCGAAAGCGGGCAAAAGCGTGACGCGTTTGAAAGGCGGCGATCCCTTCGTTTTCGGACGCGGCGGCGAGGAAGCGGAGTTTTTATACGACAATAATATCAACTTTGAGGTCATTCCGGGCATCAGTTCATCTATTGCTGGCCCTGCTTACGCGGGTATTCCGGTAACGCACAGGGGAGTGGCTACTAGTTTCGCAGTGATCACAGGACACCTGAAGGAAGACGCGGAAATCAAAATACGAAATGCAGGCTGTGATACGTTGATCTTCCTCATGGGAATGGGAAACCTGTCTTTTATTGTTCATAGTATAGTAGAGAATGGACGTGATCCACTTGAGCCAGTAGCGTTGGTACAATGGGGAACAACGCCGGATCAGAGAGTTCTGGCCGGGAACCTATCTAATATCGTGGAGAAAGCTGCGCAGACAGAATTTTCTCCTCCGGCCATCATCATAGTGGGAAAAGTTGCTTCGCTGAGAGAAAAATTGGAATGGTTTGGTAAAAAGCCGCTCTCCGGGAAGCGCGTCATGATCACGCGACCGCTGCATCAATCGCAGAAACTCGCAAATCTCGTCGAAGAACTCGGCGGTGAGCCGTGGGGATTCCCCACCATAGAGATCACCTTACCATCCGATTTCGCGCCTATGGATTATGCCATTGGGCACATTGAGGAATACTCCTGGCTTGCGTTCACCAGCGCCAATGGGGTTTCCGCGTTTTTCGACCGGATGCGACATCTGAGAAAAGATATTCGATCTCTAAAGGGCGTGAATATATGCACAATAGGCCCGAAGACGAAGGCGGAACTGGAAAAATTTAGCCTGATAGTGGATTATGTGCCCGACAGCTACACATCGCAGGCTCTAGCGGACGGATTGCGCGAAAAACTGGGAGCGGATGATAGCGTTCTAATACCAAGAGCGGAATCCGCACCGGACGCGTTCAGCGGCTTGAGGGATATGGGATTCAGAATTGACGAGGTTCCCGCATACAGGACTGTGCAAGGAAGTGGAAACATCCAGATAGCCAAACAGTTCTTCCGGGAGCGGAAAATTCACGTACTGACATTTACCAGCGCTTCTACGGTGACGAACTTCGTGGATATAATGGCGGTGGATGATCTCGAGGAACTGCTGGAAGGCGTGACAATCGCCTGCATAGGCCCAATTACAGCTAAAACTGTCCGCGATATGGGAATGCCTGTCCATGTGGTCGCGGATGAGTATACTGTCGAAGGTATGATAGCCAGTATTCTAAAATATATCGGCGCTACTAGAAGCAAGTGAAGGAGGTTTGCATGAAACCTCTACGTGAGCAATACATTGTTAATAGCGAAGGCAAAAGAACAGCAGTGATCCTCCCAATAGAGCAGTATGAGCGACTTCTGGAGGATCTACATGATTTGGCGGTAATCGCTGGACGTCAGAAGGAAACTCCTATTAGTGTGGAGGAAATGAAAAGACGATTGGGGATAATGGAGGCAATAGATAAACAATGATAGGATGCACAAAGCTAATATGTGGGACAGCCACAGTTTCAGATGCCCTTAAGATGCGTGGAGCCGATGGCAACGTGCCGGCTAACATGCTGCAATTCTCCGGGATAAATCGCCCGTTGGTGGTATGGAACGTTACCAACAGGTGCAACCTCCGCTGCAAGCACTGCTACATTGACGCGGAGGATAAATCATACAAAGACGAATTGACAACGGCGGAGGCGGAGGAATTCATAACAGACCTGGCGGAGATGCGCGTTCCTGTGCTGCTGTTTTCTGGCGGTGAGCCACTGATCAGGCCGGATCTCTTTCACTTGAGCAGATTTGCTACTGACAAAGGTTTGAGAGTCGTACTCTCCACCAACGGCACGCTCATCACCCCTGAAATGGCGGAATCCATAAAGGAATCGGGCATGCAGTACGTGGGTGTGAGCTTTGACGGTTTGCGGGACATCCACGACGAATTTCGCTGTAAGCCGGGAACTTTCGACAGCGCCATTGCGGGTATCAGGAACTGCATGAAACTGGAAATCAAAACTGGCATCAGGTTTACTGTCAACAAGTTCAACAAAGATGACCTGTCGGGGGTCATCGACCTCCTGGAAAGCGAAGGCGTACCCCGGTTCTGCATGTATCATCTGGTCTACTCCGGCCGCGGTAAAGAAATGGTAGATTTGGATACCACCCGCGAGGAGAAGCTGGAGATTATCAGATTTCTTGTGGATAAAACTATAGAATTATACGAAAAAGGGGTAGAAACGGAGCTTCTTACAGTTGACAACCACGCCGATGGTGTTTACATCTACAACTATCTGATGGAAAAAAATCCGGAGCGAGCGGATGAGGTCATGCAGTTGCTTCAGATGCACGGCGGATGCTCCGCCGGAACAAAATTCAGCAATGTTGACCCGCTTGGATACGTCCATCCCTGCCAATTCTGGCAGCATGTGAGCCTGGGAAACGTCAAAGAGCGCAAATTCAGCGAGATATGGAACGATGAACACGACGAGTTCCTGATAGGCATGCGACAGAAAAGCAAAATGCTCAAGGGACGATGTGGCAAGTGCAATTTCAATACAGTCTGCGGTGGATGCCGCATCCGCGCCGAGGTTGTGCATGGCGACATCTGGGCTGAAGACCCGGCATGTTATCTGACCGATGCGGAAATCGGGATTGGATAAAACATGGATTTTTAACCGCGATAAATGTAACCGCGAATGAACGCTAATAAACGCGAATGAAAAGTAAAGTAACGTGAATTCGGCGTAAAGTATCCATCTGGAGGATTTGTCATTCCAGCCTTCGCTGGAATGACAAGCATTCTTATATCGGACCCACGTTAAAGTATTCGCGTTTATTCGCGTGCATTGGCGGTTCAATCCTTCATTGAGGAGCAGATCATGTCTTTTCCTATTACCAGACTTCGACGGCTGCGAGGAAGCGCGAATATTAGGAGATTAGTCAGGGAAACCCATCTCTCCGCAGCAGATTTTATCTATCCAATGTTTGCCATATACGGAGAGAACGTGAGAATACCGGTTTCCTCGATGCCGGGTGTTTTTCAACTATCCGTAGAGAATCTTGTGGCAGACGTAGAGGAAGTAGTCGATTTAGGCATCCCGGCGATAATTCTCTTTGGAATACCGGAAACAAAGGATGAGCTTGGTTCGTCTGCATACGATGAAAACGGAATCATACAGGAAGCCATCCGAGCCGTGAAATCCGCGTATCCTGATCTTCTGGTCATAGGTGACGTCTGCCTGTGCGAATACACAGATCATGGCCACTGTGGCCCTGTGGAAAATGGGCAGGTGCAAAATGACAGGACGCTTGAGCTTATGGCCAGAACGGCAATATCGCAGGTTCGCGCTGGCGCGGATATGGTTGCCCCGTCAGGTATGATGGACGGACAAATAAGCGCCATCAGGGCTGCGTTAGACTCGGAGGGATTCTCAAATATACCCACAATGGCATATTCGGCTAAATATTCGTCCGCTTTCTATGGCCCCTTTAGAGATGCTGCCGGTTCCGCACCGCAGCATGGCGACAGGCGCGGCTATCAGATGGACCCACCAAACAGCGATGAGGCTATGCGGGAAGTGCTTCTGGACATTGAGGAGGGCGCTGACATTGTCATGGTCAAGCCCGCACTGTCGTATCTCGACATCATCCGGCGCGTCAAAGAGGAGTTTCAGTTCCCGCTGGCTGCGTATAGCGTAAGCGGCGAATATGCTATGGTGAAAGCGGCGGCGCAGATGGGCTGGATCGATGAAAAGAGAGTGGCGATGGAGATACTGACATCAATTAAACGCGCCGGGGCTGATATGATCCTGACATATTATGCTAAAGATGCTGCTGGATGGATTGAAGCAGGAGACTGATTATTGAAGCTAACGCTGGAGGAGATGAAAAAATGTCCCAACAATTGCCGCCCAACCTGATTGAAATGATTCTGGAAATGCTCAAGAAGATTAACGAGAGCGAGGAATTTTTTGAAGTCGCTGCCAGCATATCGAAGAAGCTCTATGATGCCCTGTTGAGAGCCGGTTTTACAGAAAAGCAGGCGACGCGAATCGTTGCCGGATTTGCTGCAAAGGGCAACAGTTAGACGCGATATGTGATACCGGTCAGGTTAGGCAGGTATAGAGGTTGTGTAACTACTTTTGTTGGTTATCGGTTATCAGTTATCGGTTGTCAGTAAGCGGATAAGTCATTTGTCATTCCAGCGAAGGCTGGAATCCAGTGGTTACAAACTTGTATTGCGTATATATTGTATATATGTCTGTATGATGAACTGGTAAAATGACTGGATTCCAGCCTTCGCTGGAATGACAAAGGTGAATAGTTACGAGGTTGTAATATGAACGTCCTCGGTATATCTGGCACTCCCAGGAAGAATGGTAACAGTGAGATATTGCTGCGATATGCGCTGCGTCCGTTTGAGAGTCAGGGATGGCAGGTGCGGCACTTCCGCTTGAGCGAAATGACGATACAGCCCTGCGATGCGTGCGACGAATGCAAGCGGCATTGCTGCGTAATTGACGATGATATGCGCCACATTTATGAAGCCCTCCCCTGGTGCGACGCTATAATTATCTCCAGCCCGGTTTACTCACGGAACATTTGCTCTCAATTGATGGCGGTGATGGACAGATCATACGGCAACAGCGCGGGAAGGCCATTGGCGGGAAAAGCCGGTGGAGCCATCGCTGTGGGCGCAGGAACTTGCGGCGGACAAACTATTACCATAAATGCAATATACAACTGGATGCTCTCCGCCGGCGTCATTTGCGTTCCCGGAGAATTGAACGGAGTAACGGCGACAGCGTCGGAACCGGGCGATATTTTGAAGCAAGAGAACCGTTTAAGGCAAGCGGAGATATTGGGTGAAAACGTCTTAAATGTGGCGAAAAGTATTACGCCGGGAGGGCGAAGCTCCCGCTGAGCTATTCTCTAACATTCGTGTTATTCGTTAATTCGTGTCATTCGTGATTTCTCTTTTCGTTCTCCGGCAACGCGGGTACAGTCCGGGTTTCAGGATTAACCCCAGGGAAAATAAGGTGCCGGAACATCAGTCACCCAATTTATTACTGTCCACAGCAAAGCCATGCTAAACTCACCCAGAATAAACCCCAGGAAGAATGGGCGCGCCTTTCGATAGCTGCGAATTCCCCCATAGCGCATTAAAGAGAATTTGATGACCCAGGCGACAAGAATAGAGAGCCAGTAAGCCATCAAATTCCAGGAAAAAGCAAGGGCATATCCTATTGGATGTAAAGGCCACCACCAATATAAATGGCGCATTATAATCAGGAATGTGGTAACCGCCGTGCCTATGCCGAAGAATTTCAGCGGGAGCAAACCGAGATCAGGAGCATATCCCTCGATGTATCTGGCGTATGCTGAGTGGGCCAGGCGAGGAAATGATCGGTAAGGCTGGTGGTTCATGTAATTTCCGCCATGTCGATAGGGCAGCCATACTTGTATAACTGCGCCAAAAACGAATGCCACTACAATAGCGGTTATCAGCGCAATCAGTAAGGAGCTTTTTTTCAATTTCACGCTGTCCGAAAGCTTCATGCTGTCGAGGAAGCCCGTGAGCAAAAGTCCCCGCGTATCGATCATATAAACCAGATCAAATATGGAAAGCAGAGCAAGCGTGGAAACGCCGAGTGAGGCTGTCAGCGAACTGCCGCTGTCAAACATGCGGTACACATTCATAGGGCGAAAGGGTCTTTCTACCATCAACATGCCACATTCTGCTGTGGCGCGCGTTAAGATAACTGCCAGAACGCCCATATAGATAAACAATTGAAACACAGCAAACCACCATGACATCCCAGCATAGTAACACCACGCAACCGTAAGGGCGAAGCTTATCACCAGCCCAAATAGAGCATATCGGTAAGGCATGACCTCGTTTTCATTAACCTCGCTCTCCCGGGTAATTGAGAATGCGCTTCGGAGTATCTGGCGAATATGATGCCTGCCAATGAAGGCAAAATACGCGACTAAGGCGATGGCGGCTCCTATCGCCTGGTAGGCTCCATGAAGCGAACCCGGAGTATAGTCCCCGCCGGGAATAGGCCACCCCATTACCGAAGCCAAAACGTCCTGAAAACGCCCCAGCCAGAAGAAAAACCATAGACTGAATAGCAACTGAACAGGAAGCAGGTAGAAGAAACCCAGGTTAGCAAAAGAAAAATACCAGTATACGGAAAATGACTGAAACGGTCGCTCTGTGACCCTGAATCTACCATTGAGCGTTATCTTTGGAATGACAGGATTAATCGAATGCAGCCCATTGAGGGTGAATATAAGCACAGGAATGCAGAAACCCATCCACATCAAGCGATTACGCAGGAAGTTATTCTTCCCTGTTTGACTCTGGATAAACTCCAGCGGCAACTGAACCAGCGGGAAAGGAAGCTTCTCGTTGTCTGCCCACTGACGCCGCATCATAGTGGCTAAACAGAGAAACCCGAATATAACCAGCATTACGGGGATACTCCAGATGGCCAGTGGCTTGATCCATCGCCCCCACGGAATCGAAGCGCCTGCATCCAAACCCTCGTAGAAGTCCGCCACCAGATTTTGTCTGGGTTGGCCGCTGGTATTAAATGGGACGAGCCATTGCTTGATACGTGGGAAGAACAGATTTGCCCAATCATTCCCCTGGTCGGCATGATAGTTTACGGCAACCAGCGAAGGGATAAGCTTATGCAGTATCCCGCGGGAAACCACCATGCACCCAACCAGCATCATACAGTGGATTATGGCCAATTCTTGTTGGGTGAGTTGCAGGCGAGGGTGCAATCGTCTGAGAACGTGGTTGATTATTACCACAAGAAACAGTGTTACCACAACAATAGGTGGCAACTGAAGGAAACCAATTCGGATATATCCCAGAACAAGTTCGGCATAAGGGACGATGAAGCAAAAACAGACGATACAGATCAGACCAATCAGCATTGAGCGGATGGTTAAGCCACGCTGACTCAATGGCTCAGAATCAAGGCGATCTTTTGCCATGAACGATGCTCCTCTCGATCCGTGCCAATCGGTGAAATTCGTGTTCTCAAACTCCTGAGAGACTATCACATTCAGTCCATGAATGCAAGTATAATGTTGTGTTTTTGTCCAAAATACAGGTGTTGACAAGCTGTATCGTTTCCTGTAGAATTTACGGAATGGTTTATTTTCCAGCCTAGAAACCTGGGCTAACAGATACTATTGTGCAAATTACTATTGATTCACACAAGAGGAGTGAAAAATGCTAAAATTTTGCATATTATTGACATGCCTGCTGTTGATTACCACCTATTCATTTGCAGACTGGCCGGATTTGAGGCGTAGGGATACTGAGCGACAAGCGGAATTACTCCCGCGTCTGGAAAAGATTCGCAAAGAGCATCCTCGCATTTTCTGTGAGGCCGAAGATTTTACGGAAATTCGCCAGCGTATTGAGACGACGCCGGAGATTCAGGAAGTCTACAGCTGGCTGCTGGAATGGGCGCGGGGAAAGCACTACTACAGCAACCTCTGGTCAACTTACGATCAGTTGATAGCTGTTTGCATCGTTTATCGACTGACGCCGGAGGAAGCCATCCTGAATCACGCTATTGCTATCGCTGATTTTCTAGCAGAAGCCCAGGGGGATAGCTGGACATGGCCGCGCGTCACTAAAGGACTGGCGTTTGCCTACGATTGGCTGTACGACGATCTGACGCCGGAGCAGCGCCAGCGATATGGGAAAGCCGCACTGCACGCCGCCAAGGAGTGCTACAAAACCTGGCGACACGGCGATTTCAACAACCATCAATATCTGGAGTATGGCCCTGTCCTCTATACAGGCATCGCCCTGTGGCGTGAGGGAATAGATGATGAAACTGCGGAGCAGCTTGCTCTGGACGGTCTGGATATGTTGGTTGATCACTTCATGCCAGCACACGAGATGATCGGACAGGGAGACGGCGGCTGGCAAGAGAGCATGAGCTATCATGCTTTCTTCACATACGAGTTCGCGCTCCTGATGGAGCTATGGGCAAGCGCCAGTGGTGAGGATCTCTGGGCGGATTACACAGGGCTGGATGGAGAAGCCGCGTGGCACATCTACTGCAATCGCCCCTTTGATGAAAAACGGATAAGCGTGGCTGATATTGGGGGGCGAGATGCCCTTAGATCGCCCAATGCGCAGTATCTTGTGCTGCTTCAGCGAAGACGGCAGGATGGCCTGGCGCGTTACTGGACAGATCGCATCAAGCAAGAAGCGATTCGTCGCCACGCGGCAGGAGTAAAATACTCCCGCGATGGAAGTGACTGGTGGCCCTATATTCTATGGTACGATCCGAGTGTGCCGACGATACAGCGAGAGGAATTGCCAACATCAAATCTCTTTAGCGGCCTCGGCTGGGTCTCTATGCGGAGCGACTGGACGCCGGACGCTACCTTTGCCCTGTTTGTTTGCGCTCCACTCTGGCTTGGTGGACATCAACATGCGGACAACAACAGCTTCATCATCCACAAGGGCGGCTTACTCGCCATCGACAGCGGCGTATACGAGGGAACCGCTCACCGGGCAAATTACTATGCGCGAAGCATCGCTCACAATACCGTAACCGTCCTCGATCCGGAGGAGCAGTTCAACGGAAGCACCTGGGGCACAGGAAGATTTGGTGAGGGGAGTAACGACGGGGGGCAGCTATTCACATCCGGGCCTACTAGCGTCAGCGACGTCAAACCCGGAGATGAATATCACCGCGCGAAGATACTCGTCTACGAAAGCAATGACGATTTTACCTATGTAGTTGGCGACGCAACTCGATCCTACTCTCCCGACAAACTTCGCGAATTTACACGAGCCTTCCTCTACATCCGCCCGAATATATTTGTCATTTTCGACCGTGTTGAGGCCACGCAAACGGATTTTGTGAAGACCTGGCTCCTCCACTCAGCATACGAACCGGAAGTGAATGAGGCAAGCGCGCGTATTTCCAATGACAATGGACAGTTGCGGACGTGGACGCTCTGGCCAATACAGCCAAAAATAACGAAGATAGGCGGCGCAGGGCATGAGTTTGAGGTCAATGGGCGTAATTACCCGCCGACGGACAAGAAAAACTACAATGCAGATGAAGCAGGTCGATGGCGTATGGAAGTTCGGTCAGCGGAACGGAGTGAGCGCCAGTATTTCCTGCATGTATTGATAACGACCGATGTGGGTGCACCACTAGATCAGTCCGTCGAATTGCTTCAGACTGAAGGACAGCTTGGCGCTGTCATAAAAGATTCCGGCGATACTGTGAGGGTACTTTTCACTACGGAAGGGGTACTGACAGGAACGCTGGAATTGAGTGATGAAAAGGGGTCTGTTCGCTATAATTTCTGAAGATGAATGTTAGCTTGATTTTGTCACATTTACCTGTAGCCCAAGATTCTATCTTGGTTTCCTACATTGGATTACCAGAATGCCAACTTAGAAAGTTGGGCTACGACTGGATCGCGATCTAATGTAACAAAGTCAAGTTAGCATAGAAAGGATTTCTGCAATGCAACAGCAAGCTGTAGATGAGCTATTGAATCTATTGCCTGGGGAGGTTCATTCTTTCTCAGGTTCAGACTATCCGCTTCCGATAAAGGCGGCATTTCTTGGGGATAAAGAGATCAACATTGCATTATTGCGCCAGCAGCTTATTGAGAAACAGAGCGGTGACGTGAAGGAGTTACTGGAGCCTCTCTTATTGGCTGCTGAACTGAGCGAAGCTGCGCGGGAAGACAAAGAGCAGTTTTTTCTAACTGATCACGCAGTCCAGGGCAATGTATTTCGTGGCAGCAAATGGCAGGCTGGTTGGGTACTGGTTTTGGGTGGTGAGGATCAGAATGAGCTAATCGAAGAGCTAAAAAAGCGCGATTTTATGGTCTTTACTGATCTGCCGGATATACCAAAAACCATCTACATCGGGGATCGGGATACGTCGCCTATTTACTTCCTGCAATTGATGGTTCGCTACGGTCTGATCTGGGGTAGAATCGCCCCAGGTGATGATCATAAAATGGGGCATTTTCTGGAAGAGGATATGCCCGGTTTGATCGTTATTTGCGAGGATCTTCCGCCGCTCAAGTACCTCATTACATTGGGATTAATGAAATTGGGAGCGCCCGCAGTAGTTCCATCCACGTTCCCATTTCCCTATGGTCGCCGGGTTGTGGCGGATAGTATCCCTGGTATTATTGAGAAAGGGAGCGCATTTCCAAATCTGCGACAACGCTACTATCATGACGAGATTATCCGCCTGCCCGATTACTGCAATCCAGCGTTTGCGAATGAGAAGATCGAACCAGTCAACCGTCTGGGTGGAGGAGATCATTCCTTCTTCTGTTTGCGCCCTGCGGAGCAAGTTGGTCAACGGCTTACCACAATAGGCCAGTCAGCAAAGGAAGTGGGGATACTGATTGAGATCGCTGCTGAGAATCTTAGCGATGATGTTGCTCTTGTTGTGGAGAGAGTCGCTCTAAGCTCCGTAAATTTCCTGTCCGGAGTTCGTGCTTATGAGGAAGATGACGTATTCCACCTGGATTTGGGAAGCGGTGTGGAGCTTGACGAAAATAAGATCGGCGAGGCCATTTACTGGGGAATCCGGTCGCAATATCCGCGACTGGAACAGATAGCTGTCCGCGTCATTCACGACCCGGATACATTGGCGTCAGAATCGGAAAAGGCGCGTGCATATAAAGCAGGACGTCGGCAGTTTATTGAGAATATGACAGAAGAGAACACGGAGGAATTCTGCTCGTGTACCGAGTGTCGGCCATTCTCGTTGGTGCATACGTGTCTTCTTACCCCGGAGCGAATACCCATGTGTGGTTCGCGGACTTACGCATCGGTCAAAACTGCCGCGTATTTTGGTTCCTCAACAGTCCCTTGGAAGCGTCGATCGGAAAAGGATTTGCCGGCGCGATACGCCTTTAAAAAGGGGGAGCTGCTGGACGCAGAACGCGGTGAATATGCGGGCTGCGACCGGGTATATCAGGAAATGACAGGCGGCAAGCTGAAGCGCGTCTACCTCCATTCTTTGAGAGATTATCCGGCGACTTCCTGCGGATGCTTCAACGCTCTGGCCTTCTGGTTAGAAGACGTGCAGGGAATTGGGATCATGTCGCGGAATTCGGAAGCTGTTACCCCAACTGGCCAGACCTGGGAAATGCTGGCAAACTGGGCGGGTGGTAAGCAAAGTCCCGGCATCACAGGAATTTCTATTGGATATATCCGCTCCCCAAACTTCCTCAGAGGCGATGGCGGCATTGGAAATGTGGTCTGGGTTGATAGTGGGTTACATGAAAGAATATTCGGCAGATTCCTGCCCGGGCAAAAGGTAGCGACTGAAGGAGATGTCAAGACTATGGAGGAACTGACGTCCTTTTTGGGGCGATAGACAACTCTGTTCATCCCTCAAGAAGCTCATTAGCGCACTGACAACTCAGCTTTCAATAGTACCACAAGCTGCCAGCTTGTTCCGAAGTTATGAACTTAAAAAGGAACTGAATAACCCTTACTGAGGAGGTGATTCCATGTCCCCGGAGTCAAACGGCGGAAAGATTAAAATAGCATTCTTCTGCGGACCGGATCGCAAATTTCTCCCGGACATCGTGGAGCATTTCTCCGGGAAGTCCGAAGAGTATGAGGTTCGGATCTTTCACAGCAGAAACGTCAAAGATTTTACGGATATGATGGAGTGGAGCGATTTCTCGTGGTTTGAGTGGTGTGATAGCCTGGTTATGGAGGCATCCAAACTGCCAGAAGCGTGCAGGATAGTGTGCAGACTCCACCGCTACGAGGCGTTCGCCGGACAGCCAGCTCGCGTGGATTGGAGTAATGTGGACACGCTGATACTCGTCGCACATCACATGATAGATGCCCTAAAAATGTCTGTACCTGACATCGAGGAACGAGTCAATGTGAAGGTTGTCTATAACGGCGTGAATCTGGAGAAGTATGTTTATAAAGAGCGCAAGAAGGGGTTCAATATCGCTTACATAGGATACCTGAATTACAGGAAAAATCCCTCGCTTCTGCTTCAGTGCATGAAGCGTTTGGTTGACCAGGACTCAAGATATGTGCTTCACGTCGCTGGAAGCTATCAGGATATGGAATGCAAGCTGTATGTGGAGGAGATGGTTGATAAACTCGGCCTGAAGGATAATATAGTTTTCTACGGGTGGATCGACGATCTGGACAACTGGATGGCGGAAAAGCAGTTTGCCCTGTCTACAAGCATACACGAAGGGCATCCCTGCGGCATCATGGAGGCGATGGCTACAGGGCTGAAGCCGCTCATCCACAATTTTTACGCGGCGGAGGAAATCTACCCGCGAAAGTATCTTTTCACCACGCTGGATGAATTTCTGGAGATGGTCACATCTGACGATTACGATTCCGCCGAATACAGGAAATATATCGAGGATAACTATCCGCTGGAGCGTCAACTGAGAGAACTGGAATCTATCTTCACCACCTGACCCAAATCAGCCGATTCGTAGCAGGCTTCCTGGACTTCCCAGGTTTTCAGGTATTCTGATCCGTTTGTCTCAAACGGTTCGCCGCTGATGAGGCAGTCCACGAAATGCCGCTGCGCGAAATAGCAGGAGTCGCCGCAGAAGTTTACGTCTTCGTGCGGATATTCGTGAATCCGTGATGGCTTGCCCAGTGGCTTTATCCGTATGTTCGCATCGCTGTCCATCTCGATCTTGCCTTTGGAGCCTTCCATCACGAATGTTCCGAAGGTGTATCGTGGATTGGGGTACTCCGTCTCATTATACCTGTTGGCATCCCACACGCCCACCGCGCCGTTCCTGAAATTGAGCATCACGTGAACGCAGTCCTCCCCGGCGATGACCGGGTTCAGCTTCCGCGCCCGGACGTAGACGCTCTCGACTTCCCCGGCGAGGAATCGGAACGTGTCGATAAAATGCACCCCTGTTTCGTATATGAGCAGGCGCGGCATCTCCCTGAAATACGGCTGACGACTAAGGTACGCGTCGTCGCCCCATCCGTCGCCCATCCGCATCATGAAGGTCATGGAGAATAGCTGACCGATCTCGTCGGCGTCCAGAAGCCGTTTTATTTCCCGATACCAGGGCTGCCAGCGCCAGTTCTCATTTACCATGAACCGCACGCCGTTGTCATCGCAGATGCGGACGATCTCGCGGCATTCCTCTATGGTAGGAGCCAGAGGCTTCTGGCATAGGACATTCACTCCGCGCTCCGCGGCGAACGAACACATCTCCACATGCGTATCCGGCGGAGTTATTATGTCCACAAAATCGGGCTTCTCCTGCTCTATCATCTCGCGGTAATCGGTATAGTGGCGCGGGATGCCGTATTCCTCCATTAAAGCTCTGCCTTTGTCAACTTTACGATTGCACAGAGCGACGATCTCCACATCTGACATTCGGCTCCACGCCTCATACTGATATTTGCTGAAATATCCTGCGCCGATGCCTGCGCCTCTGAAATGCTCCACGATCATCCTCTCCTTACTAACGGTTGCTGTAAAACAGCCTTCGCTTATCGTAGCAAATGACAGGTATTGAGTTAAGGTAGCTTATAGTATCGTATCTGCGAGTGCAGACTATTGCTCCCTTTCTGCTGCGCTCAGAAGCTCCGACAGATCCGCCTCCCAAATGGCCCCAGTACGCAGTTTGACGTATGCATCGGAACTGTAGGAGATCCGCTTGCCGTCGGGCGACCAAAACACCGAATATTTCCCGCCAGCATCATCAGTGGCCAACTTCGTGGGCGCCCCGCCTGTGGCTGGGACAACCCAAAGATCACTCTTATACGAAGAGGAAAGGAAAGCTAAGTTCCTGCCATCAAGAGACCAGCGTATATCCATGATGCGCCCGGTTCCTAGCTCTTCGGTATCAACAATACGTTTCACCTCACCATTTGTGACATCAATGATAGAGATGTACGGTTTGGCGAAAGAAACTATCTTCTTAGCATCTGGGGACCAGGACCAAGCCTTCCTATCCGTTTCTTCGGTAATCTGTTTCGGCTCGCCACCTACGGCTGGTATTACCCAGATCCCTTTTTCTTTAACCTCATAGACGATTTTCTCACCGTCAGGCGACCATTGGCGACTAATTTCCTCCTCAGCCCCATCCGTAAGCTGCACAGTCTTACCATCTATGACTGAGCCAACCCAGAGATCGGCGTTCCCGTTCTTCCGGGTGGTGAAAGCAATCTTTCTTCCATCAGGTGACCACCTATAACCATCAACGTTATCCGCGATCTCAATTGCTGAACCCGTGGGTTGTCCAGTGTCAGATGAAAAAGGAACCACCAAAAGACTCCTATTTTTGGAGAAATATGCTAATTTATCCCCATCAGGAGACCAGGTTGCATTGGGCTTATTGGGATAATAGAATCTCCCCTCCGTAACATGCTCTAAGTGAACTGGAATTGACTTTTTACCAGAAGTGGAAATCATCCACATAGCCGGGCTCTCGTTCTTGTTTCCGGTTGTGATGATCCACTTGCCATCCGGCGACCAGCTTTGATGGTACGGCCAAACCTCACCATCTATGTTCTCAGACAGATCCATTGATGGGCCGCCATAGACTGACACCACTTTGAGAGCGGAGCGATATGAAGTACCCGTATCAAGGGATAGGAGCTTGCCGTCCTTTGAAAAGTAAGCACGCCATCCAGGAGGCTCTATCTTACACTCGCGCTTGCTTGAAAACCGAAATATCCATTGTTCGTCACCTTGCGGAGGGACATTACGTAAGAAAAGGATGAATTTACCGTCGCTTGACCAGCGAGGATTATAGCCATTTTCAATGATCTTGCTGGCATTTCCACCTTCGGGTGAAATAAGACAGATGTTCCTCAGGCTTCTCTTTTCATCCCGACGTCTAACGAACGCAATTTGTAAGCCATCGGGTGACCAGGCGGGCGAATACTCCCGCATAGGACTATCTGTGATCTGCTGGGGGGCGCCGCCTGTGGCCGGGATTCTCCAGACGTCTCCATTTGCGGCGTAGGCAATCATTTTTCCATCAGGCGACCAGGTGCTATAACGCGTAAGACCATCAGCAAGCTTCTTAGCCGGCCCGTTAGCTCGCCTGGTTTCCAGAGACACGGGAATAACCCAGAGAGCGCCCTCTGAGCGGAGAGAGCCTGAACGGAAAGAGATTTTTGAGCCATCAGAAGACCAGGACGGGAAAAGTTGGTCCTGCATCTCAGCCACGGGCGGTTCATCAAGCTTGAAGGGGGCGCCTTCTCCTAATGGCACAACCCAGTGCCCCCGTGGTGCGAAGAGAAATCTACCGTCAGGGGAAACTGTCATCCATTGAGTGTCTTCGATCACGTCCAGCTTTTCGTCGCTGAAGATTTTGGTGAATTTTAACCCGCTTTCGGGATCAATAATGGTGTTCCCTTCATCTGCGACGGCTCCCTGTGTCCATGCGTCTCCTTCACTATGCGCGGTGGTCACGCTGGCGGCGTCGTATGACTCGGAAAGCTCAGATTCTGCGCTATCGCCATCCCCTCGGTTGCTGGCAAGTGATAGCATCTCCACAGGAATTTCCCCAATTTCCATAGCGTTCATCTCCCCTGCAAGCTGTGAACCGGTAGGATTAGTCATAGACCTGGGTATACTCAAGTGTGGACTGAGGCTCAAGATTGTGATGACAATCCCTGTTGCCAGCGACAGTCCCCAGGGAAGTCCCGTCGTGCGCGGCGTTGGATGTATTCTCATCCGCTTGACGGCTTCTATGATACGGAATGTGAAAGTGACCTGAAGTTTCTGCTCCTCAAAAGTCGTGCTCATCATGGCAAGGATCTCCTCCTTCAATAGCGATCGCGCTTTCCTGAGCCTCATTCTAATAGCTGAGGAAGATACACCAACGAATCTGGCGATCTCCACACTGGTCATGCCGCCAAGATAATGAAGGGTCAATACCTGACAATATATCTCAGGGAGTGAATCTACTGCTTCCCGAACTGATTCACACGCAAGCTCCTGGCGATACGTATTTCTTGCCGGAGCTTCCAGCACCTCCTGGTCTTGATCCTTGGCAAACTCCCGGTCTGGACGCCTGGCTTCTCCACGGATCCAATCCGTGCAGAGGTTGAGAGTTATGCGATATAGCCATGAAGCAAAGCTATCCCACCGTCTCAGAGTGCGAAGGCTTCTGTAGGCTTTGAAAAACGCTTCCTGTGCTATATCCTCAGCATCGTGGAAGTTGCGGAGTCTCTCATAGGCAGACGCGTAGACGCCCGCTTTATACTTATCTATGAGGAAGCCAAACGCCGTTGGATCACCATTGAGACACCTATAGATGATGTACCCATCTTCCGTTCTCACTTCATTACTCCCATCATTTCGATCCCCCTCACTTATTAGGACGTCGCAAACGATGAAATTGTCAACGCGATAGGAAAAGATTCTGCATGATGATATGTAATACCTGTTTCGGTTAGAAATGAGGCTGTAGTGACAGACCTATGTGTCTGTCCATGTGTGCCAAAACCCTGATACCGGGCGCACACACAGGTGCGCCACTACTCAACGGCGCAAATGAGTCTCATTTCCAGATGAAATTGGGCATTATTTGTGCCATTTGTTTAATTCGTGTAATTCGTGTTTAATTCTGTCCAGGTACTTATAAGTATTTATCAGTTTGTGGAAGGACGGCGGCGGCAGGTTCTTAATACTGCTTTGTCATTTAGCCGAAAATATTCCGGCTTTCTGACCTCTCCCTATGCAAGCGCGTCCAGAACGAGCCTCAACAGCGCGACGTTCCCTCTCTCTGGACTTCCGTCTACGCCCTTTCGGTAGCGTCCCGGATTTTGCACAACGACCAGTTCGTAGTCGGGGAACACGGAGAGATAATGCCCGCCGGCGCCGCTTGCTGTAAACGCATTTTGCGGCAATCCAGGCCAGAGCTGCCCGTTATCGTTAGTCCAGATACCGAGACCGTATTTCCAGTCCTCTTTGGGGCTGTTGGACAGGACAAATGGGTTTGTCTTCGCCGATTCACGGAGCCAAGCTTCCGGGACGACCTGTTCGTCCTCCCAGCGTCCACCGTTGCACCACATCCAGCCCAGCCGGGCGAAATCCAATGGGTTAGTGTGGATCTGACAGTAGTATCCGAAGATATTCAGCCGCGCCTTGTCGTGCAAATTGAAATTACCAAGAGAATAATTCCAGTTCATCCCTATCTTCGGAGCCAGCTTCTCCTCGATCAGCCGCTTGAAGCCGGGAGACCCCTCCGGGTCGCTGATGTCGTAGTACCCATAGATTTTGGCGAGGGAATGAGTGAGAATGTTCATGCCGTAGGTCTGATAGTGAAAGACCTTTCCGGGTTCCTCGCCGGGCTTCATGTAGCCGGAAACGTTGCCGATAAGCTGACGGAAGGTGATCTCGCGATCCTTTTCAAACGCGTAGCGACCATCTTTTGGCCCCTCACCTTCTGGCACGTCCATCATTTCGGGGTAGTAGTCGTATACCCGCGCATCGGCGGAGGGGATCATCCCCTCTTCCACAACGATGCCCAGTACGTTTGAGTAGACCGACTTCGCCGCCGATGCAATTCCCATGCGCCTGTCCCTGTCGATGTTGTGATACCACTCCACCACAAGACGACCGCCGCGCACAATGGCAATCCGGTATTGATCTTTCTCCACATTTTCGTCAAGCCATTCTTTCGCTTTGCTCAATTTTTCTGGATTAAAGCCTGCGTCTGTAGGTGATATAGTTTCCCATTTTTCCTTCGGAAATATTTTTGATGCCATCCGTAAATCTCCTTGTGAAAGCTGTTTGGAGTCTATCTGAAAACCTGGTTTCGATACAGGCTACGCCTACTCAACCGACGGTTTTCGTATAGACTCCTAGAAGCTCAATATTTCATTTTCAATATATTTCCATGTTTCCATAAAATCGCCATCATGAATCAGTTTTTCCAGAATCTTCCCGTCGATCCTCTCAGCCAGACGCCAGATTTTATCGGTCATCCGGACGTTTGTCTCGAAGAAGCTCTTCAGCTCAAATCTGGTGGGTGAAGCATCCGCCGTGATGTAGTCGTCATACTCGAATCGCTGGAGATAATACATGAACTCCACGGACAGCAGAAAATGCTTGCTGCCCACCATATAATCCCAATCCCACGTTCCGTCGTTGTCATTGGCGTGGATGTAATACGGGACGCCGTTGTGGTGAATAAGTGAAAGGGCTTCGGCGGGGTTCTCGTTCGCATATATGGAATGACCCAGATCCAGGGTGATTCCGAGGCTCGAAAGTCCTGTCTCTTTGATGAGGCATAGAGTCTTGGCGGCGGTGTCCAGAAAGCACTTGCCGCGCGTCTCCTTCGGCTTATACTCGATGAACAGCGTGATCTCTGGCATATACGAACCCGCCTCGCCAAACGTTTCGATAAGATATTTCCACGACTCGATGTAGTCGGCCTGGAAGCTAAACTCGTATCCATCCCCCAGCGGACAGCAGGTCACTTTGTCGGCGCTAACCTGCTGCGCGAAGTCCTTCGCATCTTTGATAAACTGGACGGCACGCTTTCGGGTGCTTTTCACTGGGGATGTGAGTCCGCCGTTGCGAAATTCCGGCTCCGCTTTTACGTTTACGTTGACCGCGGAAAGACCCACGCTGTATTTAGATTTGAGCTTGTTTAGTTCCTCAACGCTGTTTACTTCATAAGGGAAGACAACCTCCGCGGCTTCGATGCCCTCCAACTCGGAGATCATCCGGAACTTCTCTTCCAGCGATATTTCCTCGTGGTATTCGTGAAACCGATCCTTCGTCTTGCTCAAAAAGCTGGTGATTACAGCATGTCTAGGCATTCCTTCTCCTTTTCTATCCTGTCAATACGGTATTATTGATCACCCCCATCCTAACCTTCCCCCGTCAAGGGGGAAGGAACTGATGGTTTATCCAACTACTGGATTCTCAATGAAAGGCGGATACTTCTGTCAAGCCCGAAATCCCTTCCCCCTTGACGGGGGAAGGTTAGGATGGGGGTGAGCTGAAACCTATGAAAAACTGGTTTGGTTAAATACTACGCAAATGATAAAGTAATGCTAATCCGATATTCCCAACAACTCCTTCGCCTCGGATGGCGTCGCGATCTCCATGCCCATCTGGCGAATGAGCGATACGATATTCTCTACCAGATCTACGACCCTCGCCGCCGCTCTGCCCGGATATAGATATATGCTGTCCTCAAAGCCGACTCGCACAATGCTCGCGCCCATCCCCGCAGCCGTTGCCAGTAAAGACAGATCATTCATACCGTGATGAACGAACCCCCAGGGAGCGTCGGGAGGAATAATGCTTTTTAAGAAATGCAGATTATCGGTTGAGGCGGGCAAAGCTCCCCTGAATCCCAGGCAGAAATTGTAAATAGGCGGCCTTCGCAAGACGTTTTCATCGTAGAGAATCTTTACGTTGTTCACCATTCCGGCCTCAAAGACTTCCAGTTCCGGAATGACTCCAGCTTCGCTCATCCTATTCGCCCAATAGCGTATGTCAGGCAGCGTATTGATGTAGACTCCCTCGTCGAAGTTTGCCGATCCCATATTGAGCGATGCCACTTCGACTCGCGGATCGTCCAGAGCTGTGCATCTCTCCTCCAGCGAAAGCTCGGATACGCCTCCGGTAGATCCCTGAATGATGATGTCAGATTTTTCTCGTATTATATCCAGTGTCCTGCTGAATTCGGTTATGTCGGCGATCTGATTTCCCTCCACGTCCCGGACGTGGAGGTGCACCATTCCCGCTCCCGCTTCCGCGCAGGCGATGGTCTCTGCTGCCACCTGTTCAGGCGATTGCGGATTCTGTATGCCTTCGGAAATGTCTGTACCCACCGGAGCGACAGCTATAAGAATTTTTCTTGTGATTTTCCTGGAATGCATATTGTCTACCTCATAGAGCCTATCCGAAAAACTGATTTCGATACAGGCTACTACTCAGACACAGTGAATATTATGGATATATTCGTAGAACATGTCGCTGGTTTATTTACCAACGGGCTGGCAGCCTCGTTCTACTAATCAACGATTACTGTTTGTCTCTCAACATTCGGGTCAGTGAACCCATCCAGAATATCCCTCACGCAGGTGGAGAAGCTATACATAACCGTGCCTTCCTCGCCCGCCTGAAACCAGTGTATGGTGCCCGGTTCAAGGATCAATTGATCGCCCATTCTCATGACTACTTCGTGACGACAGGTGTAGAAATCCTCTTTGCCTGCGGGTATCTTTGCGGATTTCAGTGTGTCGTCGCCCGGAATATAGAAATAGGCGGTTCCGTCGATGATTCGTATGATCTCCTGCTTTCCCGGATCGCTTTCCACAGGCGGATGCCAGTGTTCCGGTAGAGTCTGGCCGGGAAAAAGAGCGATGACCTTCGCGCTCACCCGCTCAGTCGCAAAGAAAGTGAGTATTTGGCCACCCTCCACCTCCAGATTGCTGAGTCCAAAGTCAGCCACAGCGATCGCGTCGATCTCATCCTCTTTTATCCTTATCCCGGCGTTCTGGATCATCTCAGCCGCTCTTTTCTGAGCGTTATTATGTGCCGTTCTGGTAATCATATTAGATCTCCTCATCTATAGCGCGAAATTCCGGATCTCGTTCGATAAGTCTCCTCTCCAGTATTTCAAAGAGCTTTATGTCCCCCCTCAAATAGAAATAGCCCACTATAGAAACCACTAATGCCCCCAGAGCATCCACGATCAGATCCCCCATAGTATCTGACAAGCCAGATTTTTGCATGTTAAGCCCAAATAAGGAATCCATTGAGAACTCATAAATCTCCCATATCACACCCATCGACAACGCAAAGCTAAATGAGAAGATGGCCACAAAAGCTGGACTTAATTCTACAGCTAATCTCTCTTCCCCGTTCAATATACCCACTAATGAGAAACCAATGCCGGCAATAATCACACCCGATAAAGCATGTAACATGATGTCCCACCACCAAATTCTAGTGTAGAAAGAATGTATTTCTCCCAGATACATGGACGCAAAAATGAAAAGTAACACCACGATCTCGAATTCACCCGGGTAATATACATGAAATTCTCTTCTAATAATGGTTGGCAGGAAAGTCAAAAATAAAGTAACCAGAGATAATACGAAGTTTATCCAGTTCGCTCTAAATACCGCTACCGTTCCTGCTGCAACGACGAGGATTCTGAATAGTATGTAGATTGTTAGTTTTACCTTATCAGCTCTATTCATACTTAACCTTTTGGTCACCTGATTCTGTAAAGATGCACGTCATAGGCTTCAAAGTCGTCCTCGAACTTGCCGTTTTTGACGCTAATGCTGCGTTCCTCTCCTATTACTTCGATTGTGGATGTCTCAGGGAGGCCGCTTACGTGGAAAGTTCCCTTTGTCGGAGTATTGCGCATCCCAACGGCGAAGACGTAGGTCGCGCCATCATGACGCTTCACCATGATAGCGATTGGCACTTCCTCTGAGGAAGATTTCACTGTCGCGCCATCTTCTATGGTGGGGCTGTTCAGCACCGGTGCGAGTTCGTGGATCTGATTGTTGATAACCGTCACAGCCGCGAGCATCTCCGGGTCATTCAGAAGCGCGCTGTCGGTGACTTTCGGCTTCCATTCGTGGACGAAATATATAAGTCCCATAGAGCCGTGAATAAGCGACATCCAGACCTCAGCTTTGACCTGATGCGGCGTGGCTTTTGCCTTCTCGTTGTTGATATGCGTACACTCGATGCAGTTCCAGATGATCTTATCTCCGCCAGTCCATTTGGCAAGTCGGGAGACGCCTTTTGGCACGTACCAGAGGTAGTTTTCGCCGTCCGGCTTCCTGATGCCCACCACCGGATAGACGTCAAACGAGACAATATCGCAGCCCTTCACATAAGTTAGATAATCATCTATATGCGCGCCGCTGCCGCGCCCGAGCCATTCGTCGTTAGCGACGCCCTGCCCCAGATTCAGCATGATAGGGCGCGTTGGCTCGGTAGCGCGGTATCTTTCGTAATCCTCCACGATTTTGGGCGGCGGCACCGGACCACCGTAGGATCTCTTTTTGGTCACAGGATCTATAATCGACTGTGCGTTATCCGGCTCGTCGCCGTGCATCCAGCCGACGATTATGGGGTTATCCCTATTCGCAAGCCCAACCTTACTCTGCGAGCAGATGACCGGCATCCCGGCTTCTGTAAGTTCCGCCAATTGCTCCTCCGTGGGGCCTCTCCACAGCCCGACGTAGAGGTTGATCCCGGCGGCTTTGTATTTCCGAGCGTTCTTAGGCTGCTGAAGCCAGACGGCGATGGGGAAATAGCTCGGATCGGACGGCGGCCCGTTCTTCCACTGCGTATACGCATTGCCTTCTATCTCCGGCTGCACACCAGCTAACAATACAAAAGAAAATCCCAAAGTCCACGTTATGATTGATAAAGCTATCATTAGAAATCCCCTTTTTTTAGGCATATTGTCTCCTCTTTAATTTGACAAGGATGACCCAACTTGAGGCCAACCAGAATCCAGTCCTCAAGTACAGAGTGCAACTCATCTTCACATTCGTACAAAGTGATGCCAAACGCTACCACACCTTTGCACTGAGGAATTCGCCCGGCAAATGTACCGTCCTCCAGCTTATCATATTCGGCATTCGCCATAAGTTGGTTCACGTACTCTGTGAGGATAAATCGAACAGTCATTCTGTACCTCCAGTCAAATTTTCCCCGTGTCTATCTCCTATACCTGGACTATGAGAGAATTCATATTCCCTGCTTAATTTTACCCCATGCAACTGCCATTTTGCCCTGACTATCCACCGCGGTTTTCGGTATGTTTGGGCCGTTGACGTCAAAGTCGTCAATAGCCATAACGGCGCTCCAGACTCTGATACCTATCATTCCTGTTTCCAGTTGGTCATCCTCCCATGTGCCCATATCCTCGTCATCTATGTAGAATTGGAAATGGCTCCCCTCAACGACGAGCTTTAGTTCGTATTCTTTGTCGACTTCGGTGGTGAATGGTACGGGGTTGATAGGAGATCCGGCATTCATCCACGAACCGTTAATGCACCCGCAGTAGCCGATTCTCTGATCCAGCCTGACGCTGATCACGTAGAACAGGTCATTCTGCGCCAGACGCCACACAAAGCCAATGTTGTCTGCAGAACCCGCCAGCATTGTCGCTTTGCACGTTATGACGCAGTCCGTCCATGTCATATTGCCTATGACTGCTATTCCACTGCTGGAATCCGTGTTTCTCAGGATGTATCTGCCATCCTCGATCATCCCTTCCCCGTCAAGGACTGTCCAATCAGCCGCCTGATTCTCATCCTCAAAATCATAAAAAATCGCCCGGGTGGAGCATGTGACAAGCAGTGAGAATATAACCAATACAAACAGTCCCAGAGATGCTCTTTTCATCTTAATTCATCCCTTCCATTGAACCAGATACTGTATCCAGTTGTTGACGGCGTTTAGTAAAAGGCCACTACGAGCGATTCTGCTTCATCAGTTGCCGTGAGCGATTCCCAAACCATCGCCGTAGTGTTAATCAAACCCAGCTCCAGAATTGTTTTGGGATATGGTGTTTGACAAGCCATCTTGTGAATTCGGGATCATCACTAAATCGCTCTTTGAGCAGCCAGAGCAGAACTGTATCTTGATAGTCTTCGTCGATCTTCCGTATAGACTCGCCCGGGATGCCTTTTTCGTCAAGCCACTTCTTAAGATCGGAATCGGTGTCGAATTGCTCTTTGGCCAGCAAGCGCATGATTTTCTTCTTGTATTTCTTCTTAACTATCCACCAATACTCGTAGTCGTCATCACCCCAGAACTTTTCTGGCGTTTCCCCTAAATCGTATCCCTCCAGTAAAAGATCGCCATCATCATCGATATAAGCCTCTAACATGCTGAGATCTTTCTCAGTTCTGTTTAGCTTTAAAGTAATCCTTTTTATCCTGGAGTCTTCCATATATCCGCCCCTTGATAACAATGGCTTCCTCGATGTATGGACACGGCTTTACTGCTTGCAGTGAGTATCCAGCCATTGATATACAACGTCCAGCACGTGCTCTCTTTTTGTGGATCGAAGCAATTCATGATAACAGAAATTCTCGTAAATAATGAGTTGGCTGGATTCTGTCTCACGCGATGTGCAGAGATCTCCGCCAAAGGCGATGGCTCCCTCTGCATTGACGATACGGTCATCACGCGGAACAAAGATTATGGCATCTAACGGATAGTTTGCACCTTTGCCAAGTGTATTAAACATCTGCCGCTCGATGGAAGATAGATAACCCAGAGACACTCTACGCAAGATCAGGGGATCAATGCCCTGCAAATCCCTCTCATCCGGAATGTCGCTTACCCAATCCTTGACCTCGTTTGTATCCTGCTTCAGGTTGAGGCTGGCAAATGCTTTTATTATCCATTTTATGGGCGCAAGATACGCATGTTGATAGGAAGCCCATGACAGAGCCACAACCGCCCGTTCCAGCCATCCTGCTGAGGGCGTGGCGATGGGTCGAAGAGCTGGACTGAAAAGAATAACTCCTCTGGGGCAAATAGGCTCATCTTTCCCAAGTCTCCATCCCGCCTCTGCTGCCAGTAAGCCGCCCATGCTGTGACCCGCCAGAAAGAAGGGTGGATTATTTGAGTCCATTTCAGACGAGGATAAATCATTTATAATGCTGCTAATCTGATTCAGGTGATCCCGCATCCTGACCTTCTTCATGCGCTTTAGATGGGTCTTCCGAATCCGTTTCGCAAGTTCGGAGTATTCCGGAGATTCGGACTTGATAATGTCCCTGCATTCCCCGGCGTCCTTTGTCTTCAGATATGCTTTAGCCAGCCAGAGGAAAGGCTCTATCTCCTCAGACTCAAGCCCGTGTCCATATAAATCGAAAAGCAAAGTCTGATACCCTTCGCGCGCCCACTCAACAGCGACGGGAAAATAACGGAATGGATGCTCACAAATGCCATGAACCAACAGAATTGTCGCACGCGGTGGCATTTCGTCAGGCTCAACGACGTAGATTCTCTGGGAGAGGGGCTTATAATAAGCCTGACAATGATCCATTTTGAGTATAAGAGCATCGGAATCTGATTGGAAGGATACATTCATATTGAGGCTCCAGACTCGTAGGGGTGGGTAAATGGGTTTTGATTTTATCAAAACCCATTTACCCACCCCTACTTGACAGGAACAGTAGATTTCATTGGGGCTATCTGACGGATAGCCCCAATGAAACAGCGTGTTAGCTGTTATCTTCGAGATACTTCCTGACTACAGAAGCTGTACCGTCACTCTGGAACGCCTTGAAGAGTTCCTTAGCGCGCTTGTATGCGGCGTCGGTGATCCTGTCCTTGTCCTCGTCAGGCAGGTTCATAGTCTCCTCGAAGAAAATGGCGTTGGCGTATTCAATACCGACTTTTTCCAGTCCCAGGGCTGCCCTTCTCTCCTCCGCCCATTTCGCGTATTTCTCCTCCATGCCGGGCAGGTTGTCCAGCATGATGTTTTGCCATTCGGTTCCTACGTTGCCCTTGAGGACGCCTACTTCGGCGAACTCGGCGATCTGATCCATGGGCGTTCCCGTAATCCCGTGCTGGGCGATCCGCTTGCCAGTAGCTTCGTACACTTCCCGCGTCTGGCCGGTAGCGATCTTCACTACTTCGCCGGGATCATAATTGCCGTGCTTGCTGCCATTGTTTATGACCAGCAGATCCGGGTCGACTCCGCCATCGTTCAGGCGATTGATATACTCCACAGCTTCTTCTACTGTTGTATAGCCTTTCGCAGTGGTGATCTCTCCCAATTCCGCCTCCAGTCCCAGGCCAGCCTCAATAATCGGGCGCGCCAGAGTTATCACGATAGCAGCGTTCTCCGGTATGGGGAGGAAGGAGGGATCAATACCGAATGACGTATGCCCTGATTCAATCTCCAGCGCTATCAGATCCTGCGCCTCATAGATCTGCTGAGTGGAGATGCTCTTTATCTGAATGTGATCGCCATGCAGGAAATACATCGCGCCGGGGTAATCTTTGGCATAATCCGCGACAATGTCCGCATAGGATTGAGCTGTCATGCCGGATAGACTGTGGTCGCCTTCCGGATACAGCCCCTCTATGTTGGTGAGGTATATTTCTCGCTTGGAAAGCTCGAAAGCGACAACAGCGTCTAACTCCTCCGCCGCTTTCAGAATACCTGGCACCGGCAGCGGATTCCGGGTGTTACAGGCCATTATGATGCCCTTTTCATTTTGCAGCGCTTTCCAGACTTTACCTCCGTTTACAGCAGGCATGTTTTAACCTCCATTGTGTTTTGCGTAAGTCTACGCTTAATGATATTTGACTCAACTTTTCGGTAGTTGATCGTGATTTAGAAAATCCCCCCCAACCCCCTTTTTAAGTTTGGGGGCGGACAGTTTTGGGAAAATCCAGTATTTATGCAGTTTTGTAGGGGCGAATCTTGTATTCGTCCCTTCCCCCGAACCTTATGCTTACTCCATAAGAGGGCGAATACAAGATTCGCCCCTACAAAACTGTCCGCCCCCTGAACCTTTTCAAGGGGGAGCGGCTGATTTCACGTGCCGTAGACAGCCAGCTTGTTAGCCTTATCTACGAAAAGGATTTTGTCATCAGGATCGCTTTGCAGCCATCCGTCGATGACGCTCTGTGGGTCATTTGCAGGCTTAATATCCACGCTTTCCAGTATCTCGTCGCTCAGACTGGAATATCCGTAAATCTTAATCTTCTCAAAAAGCCGCTTGAACCTGTAGGCTTTATACATATGGAATTTTACATCAGGTCGATCCAGACAATCCGATAGCGACTGAAGGTCCATTTTCATGGCGTTGTAGAAATCCTCAACCACTTGCTGAGTGATCCCGGTATGGATGCCATCCGCGCACTCGCTCAACCACAACACCTCGCCTCCCTGCTGAACAGCCTCTAACGTCAGTTCCATTGCGCGTATACCTGTATACAGGTAACTATCATAAGCCGCTCCGCCAGGGCTGGCTACCAGATGCCGCACAGGCTCGACGCCAAAGCTGTATAGTTCGTCGGCACGCTTGATCCCCGCCCGCGTTACTGCCTCTATGGGGCCGAACTGGCACCACAGTATATCCCCTGCATCGTTGATGGTGGACAAAGTATAGACAGACCTATCCTCTACGACGAGATTCATTGCGTCCAGCATATCGTATACAAGGGGATTATCCCGACGCTTCTCATCATAGTGCCAGGGATGTCGTCCGTAGTTGGATTTTCTGTCCTTAATCAACCCACAGTGATTGGAGCGGACTGTATCAAACGCAGAGATGCCCGGAAGAAAGTGCTTGTTCGCCGCGCTGTATCCCGCGAAATAATGCGGCTTCATGTCCGCTCCGGTAATGAATATGTCAGCATCAAGGGCTTTCTTGTTGACCCGAATTTCCGTACCTCGCGTCGTCGTCCCCACATAGTCGAACCGGTCAGGTTCTCTGGAAGCGTTCACATCCACGTCGAAATTCAGGCCGAAACTGCCGGCAACGTCCTCGATCATGGATTTTATCTTCAGATTTCTCTCGTCTGTGGGATTGTGCGTGCCTGTGGCAACGATATATTGAACCATCCGCGCGCCTGTAAGCCTACTGGACAGGGCTGATACAACCGCCTCATGCGGTTGCGAACGCGAGGAATCCTCGATAGTGACGCAGGCTTTCTTTCCCGCTACCAAATCCTCCAGCCTCTTACCGCCTACAGGATTATCCAGAGCAATCTCAAACGCTTCCGCAGGATCGAGGCGCTCATCTGGTGAGATAGGTTTGATAAAATCAGCCAGATTGGATTCTGGTACGTGAAGGGCCTTCTTCCCTTCGCCGTAGCTCAATTTTACCTCTTTAAGCCCCATCTTTCCTCCAGAAATATTAGACATTATTGGAAATAACATGTAGATTGGATTGAGTACCACAAGCTACCAGCTTGTAAGAAAAGCATTTACAGCACTATTTCGGAACAAGCTGGTAGCTTGTGGTACTATTGGAAACTAAGTTGTCAATACACCAGGACTGGATTCCAGCCTTCGCTGGAATGACAGATCCGCGCAATGTCATTCCAGCGAAGGCTGGAATCCAAACTAAACAATCCACTATTTCCAATAATGTCTATTGCATTTCTATTTCCTTAACGCCAGCTTTAGCCTCTTGGGTATGCCTTTTATGTAGTATCCATGCTCTGGCTTCAGGCTTCTGGTCATCAGGTCATAAATGGCAGTCTCAATATCTTTGCCCTCGTAAAGAATAAGATAGATCTGCTCAGTGATGGGCATCTCAACGTTGATGGTCTTGCTCAGATTATATACTGCCTTCGCCGTCTCGACTCCCTCAGGCACCATGCCGTGCAGTTTTTCCTTCTTTATCTCGTCAAGTGTCATTCCCGATGCGAGGCATTCGCCCACCAATCGGTTTCTTCCGAATTTACTATACGAAGTGACCAACAGGTCGCCCCAGCCGGACAGCCCGTAAAAGGTTGTCTTTCTTGATCCGAGGAAGATGCCAAGCCGGGCTATCTCCTCAACCCCGCGAGTGAGCAGAGTCGCCTTTGCATTGTCGCCGATGGCTGTTTTCCTCCCCTCAGACTGCATCTGCTGAAGCCCGTCGCAGATCCCTGCGCCAATTGCTATGATATTCTTCAAAGATCCGCCGTATTCAACCCCTCTGACATCTTTTGATGTATAAACCCTGAATGTCTGTGTGCTGAATATTTCCTGCACATAATTCGCCATATCACTGGAGCTGGAAGCAGTAACGACGGCAGTCGCTTTCCCAATGCTGACCTCTTCCGCGTGGCTTGGGCCAGAAAGGACTGCGAGTCTCCTTCTGGGGACGTGAGTTTCTTCACGTAGAACCTCGCTCATTCGCCTGAAAGTGTCAATCTCAATGCCTTTGGCGACATTGCAGATGAGTGCCTCATCGCTTAAATAAGATGCCATTTCCACCGCTACTGCCCGGAGATATTGTGAGGGGATAGCGGTGATAACCAGTTCTGCATCACTCACAACCTCCTTGAGCGAGGAACTGACCTGAACAGTGGGCGGAATCTTAGCGTTTGGCAAATACTGTGTATTTATTCTCCCTTGTTTGATTTTCTCTGCCAGATCCTCCTCCATGACCCATAGGTTAATATCCAGGTGTTTTCGTCCCTGAAGCACCTCTTCCCCAAGCAGTATTGATAGCGCCGTTCCCCAGCCTCCGCCGCCAACGATAGCAATCTTATTTTTTGACTCAGACATGGTCTTATGTTCCATGTTCTTTTTCACCCCTATAATCACAGTTTCGCAGATTTGGTTGGACAAACACATTGAGAGCATTTATGCTATGCTATATTATGCCCCAATTCTCTGGCGAAGTCAAGTCACTTCAGGCCAAACCAGTAGCAGGCAGGATGCCTGCGCTCCCAGGGTTTTGCGAAGCCTTGTTCCCGAATTTCACCTCTTTATTCTCAGCAAGACCTCTGACTGATACCAATATGAATTCACTCCACCGCCGTTGTAGCGGCGCAGGGCGTATGGCCAGTCACATCCAATATTTCGGCGGACAGGAACACCGTCCAAGCGTGTATTTTTATGATATTTAGTGGTTTCATACAGTTTGCTGGAACCCTCATACCAGCGCGTTGTACCTGCGATAATATCAGTTTCACCTGCATCTATCATGCACTGCCGGCAATCAGTTAGATGGCGCGTGTCATCGGACTGATATTTGCAGGTTCGCAGCGCGCCTTGCCCAAATTCAGCGATCCTGTCATCAGCGCAAGTGCCGCTGGTACTCCCATTGACAAATCCATTGAATTTTTCGCGGAATTCTTCTCCTGCTTTGGCGATATTGGTCTCAACGTTGAGCATGAAGTCACTCACTTCGCTCTGCGTAGGCGGATGATGGAATAACGTGTATTGACCAGCGCCGTAGCCGCGTGAGGTTATATGGGCATTATTATTCTTATGGTTCCTGTCAAGCCCGATTACGATGAAGTTGTCCTCATCTCTGCTGCTGGGTACTTCAAAATGCTTCATCCCGCTTTCTTGTAGTAATATCTGTTTAAGAAATGGCATGGGAACGATAGTGGATTGAATTTGATCGAGTTTCTCATTTTCCAGCGCAGCGTCCTCGCTGTGTGGCAGTGGAATGAAGCGCGGGTCGTTCAGCATATCCTGAATGCAGGCTGCTGTGCCCGTATCCAATATTCCCGATACAGCAGCTATCCGATCATTATTGTAGCTTTTGATGGAAACAGGCGCACCTTTTGACGTATCATCGGTGTTGAGCAAATCAAATTGGAGCGAGCGAATAGCTCCTTCTGTGCCGCCTCCAAAGTCCCCGTCAATGCCCTTTCTCAGATAGCCAAGCGCCCGCAGGTGGCGTTGAGCTTCTCTGACCATATCAGTCTCTGAACTGCCGCGAACCAGTGTCATGTCCCGGTAGAGTACCTCCACTGAGCGGCTCACAGTAACGGGACTTTCCTGAACTTCGTTCCATCCAGCATCCGCCAGCATATCAATGAGGCGAAGCAATCTCTTAGAAGGCTCCCGCGGAGCGGCAAAGAGCGTGTTCAACTGCTGACCAAGTTGATTGATTGCTGCCTGGGTTTTGCCGCCAAAATAGCCATCCACACCATCATTATTCTCTCCTGATGTCCCCAGATCATAGCCAAGCCCCACCAGGTTCTGCTGCAATTGCTCGACTTCCGCCTTTGTCATTGTATTCCCCTCCTCATTCACCACTTTCTTGAGCAACTTCGACCATAACTTTATTAAAAGCCTGGACGACAAGCTGGTCTACATCAGCCCTTTCGGACACCCAGAGGATCTCAATGCCAACCAGCACTCCATCGGCGTCATAGTCAGCAATTATGTCTTTAGCGATCTCATCTGACTCAGCGATCTTAGTATCTCTGAGATAAATATACATCGCATCGGCATCCTGTGAATATCGTATCCTCATACGCCTTCCCCGCGTCTAGCCGACCACGACTCCCAACCTTGCCTGCTCGGCCATACTCACAAAACTGTCCAGTAGGCCGCTGTCCTGTGGCTCACCTTGAACATCATACGTCAGGCCGAGCCATTCGTATTTGGCGGCTGCGGAAGAATTGTATGGCAGCAGCGCCACAGATGATAAACCAACACTGCGCATAAAGCTAAAGATGCCTCGGAGATTTTCTTCGGTATCGGTGATGCCCGGGATGAGCGGCACGCGTACCTGAACGTTTCGACCAGTCAGCCGCGCAGCGTTGTGCAGAATCTGCCGGTTGGAGACGCCAGTCCATCGGCGATGCTCCGCTTCATCCATGATCTTCAGGTCGTAGAGTATCAGATCAGCATGGGCGACGAGCTGTTCCAAACGCTCCCAACTGCACGCTCCGCAAGTTTCTATCGCTGTATGAATACCTAAAGCCTGACAGCCTGACAGCACACTGGCCGCAAAATCCGCCTGCTGTGTCACTTCACCGCCGGTTAACGTGACACCGCCGCCGGAATGATGGAAAAAAGGCTCTAAACTCTCTGCTTTCTTCACCAATGCGGCAGCCGTGGTCTGATAGCCCTTTATCGCAAGGGCGCTGCAAGGACAGTTTTCCACACATCGGCCACAGACGATACACTTGCTCCAGTTGATCAGGTGTTCCGAATCATCTACGCTGTGCACACCTTGTTCGCAGACAGTGACACAGGTTCCGCACATAGAACACCTGTCGCGCATGAAGATCAATTCCGGCGCTGGTTTGCGCGACTCCGGGCTGTGACACCATCGGCAGGCTAATGGGCAGCCTTTGAGGTAAACAGCCATGCGAATCCCCGGGCCATCATGAATGGCGAAGGTATCTATGTCGAAGATGATACCCTCAATACTATCGCTCATGAACGTGTCTCCTGACGGCTGATATGATGATCCTGCTGTTCGCTGCTGAGCATGGTGAAATAAGCGCACCAGCCACCCATACGGACGCGCAGTGATTTGTAATTTTCGGGTTCCCTTTGAGCGGCTCGGAGTTCCTCAGTATCCACAACCGTCAGCGTCATCATGTTGCCGCCGGTATCCACAAAGCTGCGGATCAATCCTGCCATTCGCGCAGTACCCTCGTCTCCTTTCACCAGCCGTTTCGCCAGACGCAGATCCAGCGGCCCGCCAGCAGGCAGATCGCTGTGATGCATATTCGAATATGAGAGAATAGCGCCGGGAATACCCGACATATCGCGCCCCAGAGCGGGAGAGAAGTTGGATGAGACTGGTTCACCGGCTAATCGCCCATCCGGTGAAGTGCCGAGACCCTGGCCAATGCCGATGTACCACGAGAATGTTCCCACACCGCATGGGAATTTAACTATCGACTGATGCTCCGCCGCGTGCCGATTAACGGTGTCGATGAAAGCCTGGATCATCTCCCTTCCCACTGTGTCCGCTATGGGGTCACCATTGCCATATTTGGGAGCGGCCAGCAGCTTCGACCGCAACGGGACATAGCCCTGAAAATCGGCATCCAGAGCGTCGCATAGCTCAGACATACTAGCCTGTTTCTCCTCAAATATCACAGTCTTGATGGCCGTAAGCGAGTCAATGGCATGACCGGCGCTCTCTGCAAGCATCCCGAAGGTACGGAACTTCGATCCGCCGGCTGTCATATCGCGCCTTGATTCCACTGCCCCATCAATAAGCGCGCTGAGCAAGGGAACGGGAGCGATGATGCTGCGATTGTCAATGGAGTCAACCACGCGGCGAACCACACGGCTGTTCATGTCATCCAACTGCGTCAGAAATGCCTGCCAGACATCGTCGAAGCTGGAAAAAGTCCGAGGATCGCCAGTATCAGGCCCTTGCTGCGTCTCATCCCGACGAGAGTGCCCGCGATTCAGCGCCCATTCCAGGCACAACATCATACTAAGCCGCTGAAAAACGAAGTTAGTCCGTCCGGGAATGATCACCTCCCAGCAGCCGTCGTTGGTATAATCACGGGCATCCGGCGTGGGGATTCCGATACCCTCCAGAGCGGGGATGAGGGCTTCGTCGTTGAAGATCGCCGGCATCCCGCCGCCATCCTTGAGGACTTCGCAAGTGTAGCTGATGAGTTCATCTGGCGATTCCCGATGCACCCGGACGGTCGTGAGGGGATTTGTCATTTCGTTCCGACGGTAACTCTCCAGAATCAGGAAAGTCAGTGGATTTGTGCCATCGTCGCCATCCGGCGTGAGTCCGCCAACCACGATATTCTGAAGCCAGTGGTTGGTGGCATCCAGGCTATCGCGCCTGGAGCCGATCTGTGAAGATGTATAATGCCGCGTTCGGCGGGACAGATCCACGGATTCTGGCTCGCGGGATTCAGCCAGTTGATCGTCTGTAGTTTTGGCGCGTTCGTTGAATTTCAGGCAGAAGCAATTTACCAATTCTGCCGCCCCTTCCAGATCGATACGCCCTGCCTCCAGATCGGCTTCCAGATATGGCCAGACGTACTGATCCAGCCGCCCCATAGCGTTGCCGTTCATGGTGGAATGGAAGATCATGTGCAGGAGCCACACCGATTGGAGCGCCTGCCAGAACGTCTGCGCAGGCCCGGATGGCGACTGGCGCAGGTTAGCGGCCATCTGTCGCAGTTCCTCAGCGCGAACAGTATCGCTCTGCGTTTCCGCCTCTTTCTCACAGCGTTCTGCCACTCGTTCAGCGTAGTCCATTACAGCATCAACCGCGATAATAACCGAATCCAGAAACGCGTTTTCCTCGTCCGTTTCAGCATTGCGGCGTTCTGCTTCGGCGTGGGCGCGAATACCGCGCAAGCCCTTCGTCAACAGCCGGGGATAATCCGGCACGATGTGACCGAAGACCGAGCCAGTGCTTACCCCATACTTGCGAGCCTCGTCCCGCTCTTCTTTGGTGACGTAATTCGGGAAGCCCCTCTCGGCATGGACGCGCGGTTTTTCCAGCGTCATGGAACCGGCCATCAACTGTCCATTCCACAGGTCGGTGGGCATACGCGACAGCTTCAGAGCGATAGCCCGTGCCTTCCGCACCGGAATCGGATCAGACATATACTGGTCATCGATCTGCTTTGGGCAGTCCCATCCCACCGGCGGCTGCTCCATCGCTTCCCGAATCCGACGCCGCAAATCAATAACACGCTCTGTATCAGCGATTTCATACGCTGCAACGGCTCCATAAATTTCAGTAGTTGCCATTCGACTCTCCTTATTTTAGCGTGAGTTCGACGTAAAGTATCTATATTACAATAGTGTGTATGCTTCTAAAACAGCTTTTTAGGGATTTGTCATTCCAGCTCCCTGCCTTCGCAGGGACAGGCCCCGCTGGAATGACAGGCACTCTTATATCATATCGAACTCACGTTATTTTACAACTGTCATTTTACCAACCGAGGCATTTTGACCAGCCTGCAACCTATAAAAATATATTCCACTGGATACCCATTCACCAGACTGGTTTCTGCCATCCCAGTAGGCAGCTTTTGCTTTATCGGTGTAGTAGCCCGGCAACTTATAGCCAAGCTCTAATTGTCTGATTATTTGTCCACGCGTGCTGTAGATGGTGATGGTCACATCCGCCGACTTAGAGAGTTGGTAAGGTATCCACGTCTCAGGATTGAATGGATTGGGGTAGTTCTGAAGCAGGACGAAAGACCGGGGCAGATTGCGGATATTTGACTTTATCCATCCACCATTCAGCTTGAATTCAGCGATGCGCAATTGCTTTATGGCATCCGCAGAAACAGCGCTGAACGTCAGGTTCACCAGCGATCCGCCCGCAGTAGGCTGGTATGCTCCCGCCAGACCCATCCTGATCGTTCCTGGTGTAGTTCTATACTCCAGCATCCATTCCGAAACCGAAGATGAGCCTGATACATCTATAAGACTTAGCGTCTGTGGATCGTAAGCCATGACTATGTCAGCCGAGAGAATATTGCTCACGTCATCAAGCTCTATAGAAACATCCAGCCTTCCATCGTCCCAGCTATCCAAATTCAGTTTACATTCCCGCAGATTGGCACTGCGGACAGGGGCGAGAATAGGAAGTCCGGATACTAAGCGAAGTATCAACGTTGCGTCGTATGCGGAGATCTCACCATCCTGACTTACGTCTACCGTGTCCATCAGAACATCGCATGGGTGCCCGTATGAGGCCATCAAATCGCTGACTTCCCAGGCCGTATCATAGATAGGTAACACTTCCGCAGGCTCATTTACAGAAGCTTGGAGCGTAAGCGCAGCGTCATAAGCAGTCAATTCACCATTGCCGCTGGCATCTCCCACAGTGCCCAGAATAAATCCGTTAGCTATTATCTGGATAGCTATACCATCTGCTCCTGTCACCGCTAAGTTTCCATCGCCAGATGTGCTCCTGAACGCTCCCGCCTGGAGCAGAATATCCAGATTTTGGCGGTTCACAATAGCCGCAACTGCCAGATTGACTGACGTAACATAATCCCTGTTTATATCTATCAAAACGTTATTGGGATCACTCGTGTCCAGTTTTGCCTGCAACCCGCGTGCATCCGATAAAGCGAAATCCCATAGCCCGCTGTCATCTACTTCCATGCCTATGCCATCGAAGCATACGGAGTTCGGATCGACGGGGTTGCCATCCACCGGGTCCTCAAACGTCAGTGTCAAGAGAGTTTTTAGCACATCATAGGTCACACCCGTCAGGCGTATTCCTCTCACACTAATTGTCAGCGTATAAGATACTTCCGCCTCCTCATCGGCAATTTTCACAGTTATTTGATAGATGCCGGGATTTTCGTAGACATGACTTCCAGTCACCGTGCCCGATCCATTCTCTTCGTCTACGACACCATCTTCTGATGTTCCATCACCCCAGTCTATCGTTGCAGTGTGAGTATCGCCAGTTCCCGCATCGCTGAAGGGAACGCTTATATATACTTCATCTCCCGGTGTCGCATCCTGATCCAATTCATCCGGTTCAGCTTCCACAACTGGTGGAACGTTGTTTACCATTATATCCAGAGAGGCGGTACCTTCTCCACCATCATCATCTGTGATCACCAGTGTGATCGTATGTATGCTGGAACTCGTGGCGCAGATTTCCTGCGGCTCAAACACAAACACTGCGAGATCCACTGCGCACCTTCTTGCATTCACCACTGCTGATACGATGGGAAGACCTTCTATCGACGGGTCAGTGATCCACGCTGCATTCCAGGTATCATTTATCCCCGGGTCCTCGAATTTACCGGTTATCCATACTTTCTGCCCCTCGTCTATTGATAACACTGGGTCGCATAAATTAGGCTCACACGGTTCACAAGTTGCTGGCTCGACCCATATAGGAATTCCCACGTTACAAGGGCTTACATTTTCTACAGTAATTATTGCTTCATCAGTTCCTGTATACCCATCACTCTCCGTAGCTTCCACTGTGACTGTATACAGACCATCATCTGGATAAGCATGCTGGCACATTGCCTCGCCCGTACCATCGGGAGCTTCACTCACAGTACACTCTTCTGTTGTCCCATCTCCCCAATCCACAACTACGCTCTGTATATTGGGAACAGGTACATCCTCAATAGTAAATTGGTAGTCATACTCAGTTCCTTCGTCAACTATCCGATCCGGCCCTGCATTCACTATGGGAGGTAAATTCACCACCGGAATGCGCATAGTTGTTCTGTTGTCAAGCGTAATCGGGTCAGGCGTTGAACTTGATACAAAGGCATCATTTGCAATTGTGCTCCCACCAGGTACACTATCTTTAACCCTAACTGTAACAACCCTCTCAATAGTCTCTCCACTGACAAGAATGTCATGTTGCCAGACCACTGCTTCCACATACGCACCAATACCCATGTATTCCGTGAACTCACCTTCAGGGGATGACACAAACTCCACCTTGAAAGAACTCTTGCTCTCCGCGTAATTGAATGTGTCTTTGATTCTCACGTCCCTGGCGTCAGCTGGGCCATCGTTGGTTACTTTAATGACATAGGTTAGCGTGTCACCTGCAAAGGTTGAGATCTTGCCCTCTTCAGCCAACTCCTTAGTTACTACCAGATCGGCTGCCTCTTCCACCGTTAGAGTTAATGTGTCACTGTTGTTACTGCTGTCCGGATCAATTACTGAACTGCTTGCCCAAACGGAGTTGGCAATCTGAGTTGTATTAGCTGACAATTTCGCCGGATCAACTGTGACTTTTACTGATCTGCTGATGCTCTCACCGCTAGCGAGTGTACCAGGTTCCCATCG